>OLPB01000079.1_pt1 | contig 64663 bp, 84 predicted proteins | sample 1672001 | NCBI WGS metagenome assembly OLPB01 (sample SAMEA3136635, study PRJEB25190) | human gut metagenome | biome: human gut; feature: human-associated habitat; material: faeces | place: Austria | collected 2013 | reverse complement strand
CTGTAAAACCCTTGTAAACAAAGGCTTTACAGCTTAGCTCCAACTATTCAAACTCAAGATTTAGCAGAGTATTTTCTGTAATTTCTTATCTCTGCACTACGAATTTATGAGTTATTTTCTTCCTATTTCTTCTATTACTTTTATTTCGTTCCAGTATTAACATCATAATAACATCACGGTAAAATATCTTTTTCCTCAGGGGCGACCAACATATTTTTCTGTATTCATACACTATTCTATTTCGGAACTATTGTCAACCTCTATCACATCCGATATCTTGCAATTCAGAACCTGGCATATCTTATCGATATGCTTCATCTCAATATACTGGTCTTTCCCCATTCTCGCCAGAGTACCGCTGCTGAAACCGACCATATTCCGTAATTCCGTTTTATTTATACCCTTTTCGATAAGAGTTTTCCACAATGGTTTGTACGAAATCATAAAATCCCTCCTTTGCATCTATCACAATACACCATCCGTTTACTATTGTCAATATTATATCTACTCTGTTAGATAATTTTTCTAACTTTTTGCATTTTTCCTATTGACGTACCGTGTACATATGTTAATATACAACCACAAAAGCAAGAACATACATTCGTAGACGGCGAATGAAAAGGAGGAAAATCATGTCAGAACTTTTAAGAAATCAGAAATTTGGTGTTGAGGTTGAATTTACCGGAATCACACGATCCATGGCGGCAAAAGCTGTGCAAAGCGTTGTCGGCGGATCTATTTCCGGCCCTCGGAGTGATGCGTATTATACGAGGATAATAAGGGATGATCTCGGAAGGAAATGGAAGGTTATGAGAGATTCGTCTATCTCACCGATCCGGAAAGCCGGACACGAGGCCATGGACGAATACAGAGTTGAATTTGTTACCCCACCGCTACATTATTCAGATCTTGAAATTTTACAGGCTATAATAAGGAAATTCAAAGAAATCGGCGGAGTTCCTCATAGTAGCTGCGGAATCCATATCCATATTGACGGAGCAAGCCATACAGCAGATTCCCTGAGACGTATGGTAAGTTTCATGTATTCAAGGCAGGATATAATATATGAAGCTTTGGGGGTTGAAGATAGAAAATACAGTTGGTGCAAGCCAATATGCCAGGAACTGAATGCTGCCATGAAAAGACAAAGAGATCCAAGTAAAAATGATATCGAGAAAATTTGGTATAGTGATTCGAATGATGATTACTATGGCGGCGTCAATCACGAGCATTACAATCAGACAAGATATCACGCTCTTAACCTCCACAGCTTTTTCTCCAAAGGCACGGTTGAATTCAGGCTGTTCAATAGTACGTTGCATGCAGGGAGAATAAAGGCATATGTGCAGTTTTGTCTGGCACTGTCAGCGTGGTCCATCGAGTCTAAAGGACGCACCATTTTTAAAAGCGCTTCCGGATACTCATCTGGCAAAAAACCAACGCTGATGTATCATATATTAACAAACAGGCTCGGATTATACGGGGATGAATTTAAGACCTGCAGATATCATTTAATGAAGAAACTCAAAGAAAACGCAGCGGTCGTTGTAGCTGCATGATTAATAGAGGGGAGATTATCATGAAATTATATGTGGCATATGGTAGTAATTTAGATAAGGAGCAAATGAAATATAGATGTCCTTCTGCACGTCCGGTACAATCCGGATATCTGGATAACTGGCAGTTAATATATCGCGGGAGCAAGACCGGAGCGTACGCATCTATACGTTACAAAAAAGGATGCCGTGTTCCCGTTGGATTATGGGAAATTACCAAGCATGACGAAAGGTTCCTTGATAGGTATGAGGGGTATCCGATCTTTTACCAGAAGAAAAATATATTTGTCCACCTCGGAGGTGGTTCAAAGGTTAAGGCTATGGTATATATCATGCGATCCGATGCTTCTCCGGGTGCGCCATCAAAACAGTATCTTCGGACTATATTGCGTGGATATGCTGATTTCGGACTTGATGAAAGCTATCTGATCAGGTCTATTCTTCAAAACCAACAAGAAACGGGAAAAGAGAGGGAATAGACCCTCTCTTTCTCATTCCTTAGCGCCGTTGCAGCGGCACTTTTCAAGCGTTTTTTGATTTCCACGCCTCGTGTGAGTAATGTTAGATTCCCTGTTCGGTATCCGCACGATCAATTCGTCTAACTCACAGTCCAGCGCTTCGCATATCAGATCTAAATGCTCCAAGTTCACCCTGTCCGCAAGTTCGTGGTACAACTCATTGATCGTATTCGGACGTATGCCGGTAGCTCGAGCAAGATCTGCCTGCGTCAGCCGCAACTCGCCAAGCTTTTTCGACAGTAAAATCTTTATCATTCGCCATTGCTCCTTCCGCTATAAATTACCATATAATGGTAATTCATAGTGAAAAATGTTAGATTATATCATATTATGATATGAAGCAATGGGACGCCTGTGTCGAGTGCGTCATCAAACAGCGATCAACTTATTTTACTCTGATCTTCTGCCCAGCATAGATGACATTGGCGTTCTTGATGCCGTTCCAGGACTGGAGCTGTTTAACGGTCGTTCCGTTTGCTTTTGCAATCTCGGAAAGTGTGTCTCCGGTTCTGATCGTGTAATACTGTTTTGAAGAGCTTCCAGATCCAGAACCGAGCTTTTTATTTACTTCGGCCTGAACAGCATTATAATCATATCCAGCAGCCTGAAGTTTATTCTTTCTATCGTTTCCATTGCCCCATTTTCCGGCAATCACTTCATCTGCGATAGCTGATACGCTTTTCTTGCTACTTCCATTTACAATCTTCTGCACCTCATCATATCGTGATCCCAGCGCAATCTTTCTGGTTTCCCCATTGCCGTACTTTCCGGCTTTGACTTCCGATGCCAGTGTAGAGGCAGATGCTGTACTGATATGATTGATCATATCCTGCGTTTCGTCGTATCTGGATCCAAGTGCTGTTTTGCGGGAATCTCCATTTCCGTATTTTCCCTGCATAGTACCGACAACAAGATCTAGCGTAGATCCTGTCGGGCTTGCCGGATGTGATGGAGTAGTGGATCCGCCCGTATCCTCATGTGCGCTGTCAGGATTGCAGTATTTCATCCATGTATTCTTATCTCCGTAGAACTTATTAAGATCCAGATTTCCGTTGTATCCGCTCAAACGTCCCGCCGAACTGTACTGGCGGATAGCGCAAGAATACGCTCCTTCATTCCACGGTGTAGCCTGATAGCCTGTCTGATTCATATTTGCATACTGTGCAATCCACAATCCACAATTATTTCTCTGAGCTATGGGTTTTACAGCAGACATTCTACTCTGCTGCACATAGATCATTGGCGGAATACCTGTTCTCTCGATAATCCGTTTAACCATCTGCTCCAAATACGCCTCGTTACCCCACTGAGAATTCTGGTTGGACTCCCAATCGAGACACAACATATATTTCCCAATCCAGTTTGAAATGTTTTTTAAATAAAAATCTGCTTCTGCAACCGCTCCAACTCCAGAAATATAGTGATAAGTTCCTACGAGTTTTCCCGAAGCAGCAGCCTGTTCTACTTGTCTCACGCAATCCGGTGATACATATGTTGTCCCCTGAGTCGCTTTGCAGATAACAAAATCTGCCGGAACCGCGGCAAGGTTAATACCTTTCTGCCAATTACTAACATCAATACCATTTAAATATGCCATATCATTTTTCTCCTTTCTGTTCAGCCATGCATGAGCACGGATATGTCCCTTTTGGGTACTGGATCTGCATTTCGATCTCTCTCCCGTTCTTTCCATCGTTTCGGATTATGACTTCCCCGGAATATTCATATACCAATTCATTTTCGTAATAGACTGATACTGTTCCATATGTACATTGATCTGAGACCTCAATCACGAGAGGTTCTGCAGTCTGGGATTCCTCCCGCACCTCTTCACTTTTCCCATCTTCCGGGATAAGGGGATGAAATAACAAAAGGATCCCCACTGCAATAATGACGATTGATAATACGTCTGCAATCCGTGACATCCGGATACGATGAAGGACCCGGCGCCACGCCGAGCCCTTCCCGTTTCTCTTATTCATTTCCGGGATCCTGGGATCCATTTACTTTTCCATCGTCAAGAAGGTCTTTTACTCCAACAAACCATTTCTGAATGGTATTTCTTAATAATTCTGTGGTCACGATCGCCTGCAACCATTTCGGCAAAAGACCTCTTGCCTGCTGGATCACCCATTCAAATTTCTGTTTCCCGGCGCCTGATTCATTGTACATATGCTCGGCCGTGAGAATCAGCTGATACACGTCAGCTCTGATCCCATCAAGCCCTTTCTGGCGGATGTACTGAACCGCAATCACGATTGTTACGATCAGAAGGATCGCAAGCACAATCAGCAATACCGGTACTGGAACCTGTTTTAAAATTTCTAATAACTCCATACTTATTCCTCCTTATAGAAAAGATCCTTCATCCGTGCATTTTTGGTACACGTTCTTAATGTTACGAATGGCGAAAACCGCCTTATTGTTCGGGAATTTCGGGTTTTCTATGCAATAATTCTCATAGTTCTGGACATCCTCGAGGATCTGATCAAAATGCTCTTTGCTGTGCTTTTGGCCGTGCAAGATCTCGTCGTTAAACCGCAAGATCCTATACCGCCATGTATAAGCCATACCTTGGTCGGATGAGCATTGCAATTTGTCAATCTTTTTATCCAGGTTGCTGAACATCGTATTGAATTTTTCCTGTATATCGACGCTCTGCTGATGCCATACCGGATACTGCTTTGCCTGATCAATAACCTCCTGGATCCGGTCATTTTTTTCCTTTTCATCAAGTGCCTTTTTCGATATATAAGATGTTACTTTTTTGTATACCATCACCAGAAAAACAATTGCCGAAATGACAATTACTGCCTGTCCAACAGTGATATCCCCGAAAGACTGTATAAAATGTTCTATCATCACTCTTTCTCCTGTCAGGGTTTGCATGTTCCGGTTGATATTTTGCTCGGTTCTGCTCTTATTGGGTTCATAGTTCGCACCTCTTTCCAACAAAAAAAAGACCGGTTTCCCGATCTTTTGCGCTGGATAACGAGAGCCGGAGGCTCTTTAATCCATATTTTTCAGTTCTTCATATTTTGACAAGGCTTCTTGTGCAAGCCGGTCCTCCTCGATTTCCTCTTGTGCCTTTTCTTCTGAAAACCCACATACGTTTTTCATGTGGGCAATTTCATACGCCTGCCTTTTCACAATCTTCGATAAGCGGTATATGATTTCTTCCTGTTTCTCGACCATATCCATATATGTATCAAGCACCTCAAGAAATCCTTGATCTGTGATCCGCATTCGGTTTCCCTCCAATTTTGATTATATAATGTGGTTTTTCTTCTCCAAAGAACCAATACCGCAAATAATCATCCAGAACAATAGCCGGCGCCGATATAAAAAACCAAAGCACAGTAAACGGCAGGCAGATCTGCCCCAGAATGTTAAATGGGATATTGCTGTAATCCCATATGGCAAGTCCGTAATGGATATTCAGGATCAATCCGCTTATAAATTCTACCGCCGTAATAATCAAGCTGCAGATCAGCATCTGGAACCATATCGTAGACTTCCATGTAAAAATCTCATTAAGAATGCCGCAAAGGACAAAGCATATGCCTCCGACAACGGCCATGGTCCAATGACTTCTGCCTCGGCAAACAAGCTCAATGATCACATAGATAGCACCGCCAACAAGAAAAAGGAAGAGGTATTTAAAAAATGTCTTTAAAACCGTCTTCATCTTATTTCACCATCATTTCCTTGTAGTCCTTGTACACCTCGGAGCAATATTCTTCTGGTATTTCGGCGCCATACTGCACAGCGTCCATTTCCGATGCTTTATTGCAAGCCTCCAGCCATGTAAACGCACTGTTGCAGTATGTTGTGTGATAAGACACCCATGCCATAGCCTTTTCGATGATCTTCTTCATATCTTCTGCGGAATAATATTTGCAGGGCGTCTGATCGTTATGGTATTCAAGCTGCTCTGCTCCGGAGGCGAGCTGTGCCTGTTTTCCAAAGAGATTAATCTGATCATTCTGTGTAAGGCTGAAATGCTCAGTTCCAACGCTAAGTTCGACATCCACTCCAGATGTAATAACCCGTTCGCACGTTGCGGATAATACCACTCTGGTAGCTGCGCGGTAATTCTCTTTTGAATACGCATCTGCAATCCCGCCTTCCTCGCTGGTTTCAAGTTTATCAAACCAGAAGTCAATGTCCGCTTCTATTTCCTCCTTGGACGCCACATCTGCAGATGACAGCTTGAAATAGATTTCATCCGCCTCAACCCCTGCCGGTCCCTCTTCTGTTTCCGGCAGCTCCTGTTCATTTCTTCGGATCCAGACATCCACGGATCCATCCGGCAGAGTTACATATGTGATTTTCCCCTGCGTTGCAGGACTGTTTGTTTTATGCATACATCTTCCTCACTTTCTTATAATATTTTTCGGTTTCATAAGGTTGCCCTTTCTCATATCTGCTGACCATTCGTTTTGCAATATTTATGATTTCTTTCCAATGCTCTTTGGACTGAAACTTATGCGAGTCGCTGTTCTTTATCCATCCATTATACGCAAGCAGTGACATTGCCTTATGCTTTGTTACCACTGTTTTTGAGCGTATAAGCTTTATGAAAAGGTAAAATTTCCGTCTTGCCCTAAGAAAGATAGAGTCTCTCACAGTAACAATGACCTTTTTCAGCCGTTTTTTCACCTTTCCATAATCACGATAAAACGCTTCGCAGCCACGGAAAACAAATCCCATAAAGTCAAGATTTCTGCCTTTGGACTTTCCTGAGGAATCATTATAACTCACAAGGAATTTTTCCCATGTCTTTTTAATCTCAAGACCGAGAAACTTTCTTGTAAACTCGATAATCAGCTTCATTGCCTGATGCAAATGTTTCTTGTTCCCTCCGAACACAACAATATCGTCGGCATAAATCATTGCATGTGATACAAGGCGGGTTCGCTTCTCTTTTCCGCGGCGTACACTTGTTATGGCGAGCTGTTCGTAAATGTAATGGTACAGATACGACATATAATAGTTGTTCAAATCTTTTGACAGAGGGGAGCCGATCAAGATTCCCTTTCCACAAAGTTCCTGCCGTCCAAGCTGCTGATTTGCGCAGTCGTACAAATATATGATCGAGTCGAGCAAATACAGTAATTCCCCTGATTTTCGGAGATCTCTGTGGAGAAGCGTCTTCAGCCGATCGTGCGGTATGCTCGGATAACATTTTCTGACATCTGCTTTCGCACAGAACTTTGTGCCTTCGGGATCCCTCGATATCCATTTTTTTATATACTTTTTCCCGTAAGATTGCCCCTTCCCTTTTATCGACGAAACCTGAAATTCGCCTATTTTCGCATCAAACATTTCCTGACAGGCATCCCGCGCTATCACTTCGTAAAGCTGAAATATGAGCTTTTCAAGTCCGAGTTCCCGCCGTTTACCACTGATTCCATCCACAATTTCCCGATATGTAACAATAGCTTCATTCGGTGTCACAGATATTACATGTTCAACAACGGTCCTGCTTTTTAAATTTTCAGAAATGCTTTCAGCAATTTTATCAATGGTATCAGATACATATTCCGGAGATGTATCAATATTCTTCCTTGACTTCGTGTTACTGATTCCATTGTAATAGGCAAACAGCTTAGCAACATTGCTTTTGTCCAGTCGTTCGTGCAGAAAAGGTGTTATGCAGCTCTTAACAAAATCGATATTCGATATGTCTTTTTTCTTACAATAAGTTTTCAAAAAATCCAGTCCTCTTTCTTTCTGTATTCAAAGGCTTTCGGTTTTACTACTAACCCCCACATGCGCCCACTTCCGTCGCATGGCCGGGCGCCGGTTTTACCCGGCACCCGATGCTGGTTCAAGAAATTTCGGGCGTTCCGCCCAAGTCGAAAATCGAGCCGCCTCAAGGGCGGCGAAACACACCGCAAAACACCATATCAGAAATACGGGCGGCGTAGTTCCAGTTCGCGTTGGAGAGGGCGTTGTTCAGGTTCGCGTAGAACCGGCCCGCGTTAGCCCCGTTGTTCAGGTTGCCGCCGGAGAGCCTAGCCAATAGCAGTGTGAGTCCTTATTTATTTGTAGTTATAAGGGGAGATCCCCTCTTGCTTCGCAATTCACCCCCAACGGCACGCCTACGCTGCGCTCTGGGCGCACCGTCCAGAAGCAGAAAGACGGGCGGCGCAGGTCCAGTACGCGCTGGAGAGGGCGCCGTACAGGTACGCGCAGAACCGGCCCGCGGAAGCCCCGTGGCTCAGGAGGCCGCCGGAGAGCCATTCTCTTGTCGTATCGGAAGTTTCGTCAAGATCGTTGGTATACTGCCCATCCGCATATCCTGTCGAACTGGATGCATTCACTTCTACACCGTGTCGTACACATGGGTTGTCAGGATCGTATCCGAGCTTGCTGATATACTTCCATGCAGCATCCGTATCCGCGACCGAATATCCAACCGCAACATAGTCTTCTGTTACCGATGTGGCCAACTTCGTACAGTCATAGCAGATCTGCGGAGTCATCACATGGCTTGTGATCTTCATGATCACATTACTGATAATTTCATAGAAACCGAGGAACATTTCAACACCAAAGAGAATATAAGGATATTTACTATTGGTGTTGCTGACCGGAGATCCGCACGAGCCAAGCACGTTATCGCAGGCACCGGTTCGCCATGGCATTGTAGAAATATACGTCGGGCTTTCGACACTGTCATTGATCATTGTGGATGCCGTGGAAAATTTGGTTCCTCCGTTATCCACATAAACAGCGCTATTGCTATCATCATAATCCTCAATAGCTGTGATCAACACCCTGTTTGCTTTAGCGTGCATTCCAGAATTTCCTCGATCAATGTTTGGGCTGTCTCCCGATAGTGTAGTCGCATTTCCTATTGACACAGATGATCCCACAACCAAGTTTGCAGCCTGCGCCTTAGTAATGATAATCCTCTCCGCATCAGCCTCCTGCACACTCGCCTTATACTGATAGTAATACGATGTACACCCTGTCATGATCGACTGCGTGTGTCTGGTTGCAAATGCCACCATAAACAGGTTGTCCAAATGAGCCTTGTCCTGCGCTGTCGTTCCGCAATACTGTGTTCCTTTTTTACGGAAACGAGTTATCATGCCGTTGTGACTCTGGTTATGATTTACTGTCTTTCCACTGATCGAATGTGGAATCCCAGAACTGTCATCCCATGCCATATATTTTGCGATCGGAACGAAAGGTCTTACAGACTTATCCGGTCGGATAGCTGCCCCTTCCGGAAACGATCCGGGATGGTTTTCATCTGAAAGAATAATATTCTCTCCGGTTGCGGTCACTTCCATTTGGATCCACTGTGTGAGGTAAAGCATATAAACATCTTTATCTTCATCGGTTCTGGAGAATTCATTGTCAATCCCTTTGATGTACTGCACGACGAATTCGCCATCAGCATCCACATATCCATTTACTTCCAGTCCGTAGAATACGCTCTCTCCTTCAAAGTCATTTATTCCACGTACCGAATCCGTGGACGGAGTGGCCACTTTCCCAACAGCGTCATAAAGCCTCGTTCCTGTGGATGCAGGGCTTACGCTATATGCATCAAAATGCACACCATACCGCTTACCGGTTCGTCTAAGATTGAGCAGGAACAAAGCCTGTTCATTTTTTGTCTTGGCAAATACACTTACCGCATCACGCATAGCCACGTCATTTTTAATGAGCTGCCCGAACATGGCATTCATGAGATCCGCATGTACTGGATCCGTTGTTTCGAGCATGCGAAGCTGCTCATTGAATCTGGCGCCAGATATATCAAAATTCGCCATAATCTACCTCCATATGATAATATTTATCTAAAAAAAGTGTTCAACATGTTGCAAAATATCGAAATACGTTAGAAAGTATCATCGCACTCAAATACAACCTCCATATCAGCATCCTTGCCCTTTTTCATAAAGGCTTTCATGGCCACCATATCGCCATCAGCATCGTAAATACCGATTTCCGAAATATAGGTGTTGGCCAATTCGGTTTCGGACAGAGTACATTTATACCGGATGCATGTATCGGATATTACTTCGTATCCATCTACAGTTTTCCGAAACGCTTCATTGTGCAGAGCGTTCTGGTCCGGGGAGTGCGGGACAATTTCATCCGATCCGTTTACCCCGCCGGTACCGAAAGCCATACCGACAATTTTACTCAGCGGAGCTATGCCGGCTCTCGCCTCTAACATTTTTTTCTTTGCTTTTGTTGTTACTGTAGTTCCTGCCATTACAGGTCCTCCCTTCCTGAATTGAAATCATTTGTGCCATCGAAATTCAGCACCCCATTAAAGCGCGCAGCCTTCGACGGTATGTATAGCACTACGCCAAAGTCCTCCACGTTCTCAGCATCCATGCGGTGTGTGATAGATACTATCTTGGGCGGCGACTCTTGCGAAAATGTTTCATCGCCATCAAACGATAGCTCTCCATCAAAAGTAATCACATAGTCTGTCCACAGAAAAGATGCTCTATGGACATCCCTGATCTTGCATTCATTCTCATTTTTTATTTCTACGGCCGAGATCTTTGTGTGTTCAAACAGCACACCCTCCGCATGATCGGCATCAAGGTTATATGTGACAGCCCTAAAATCTGGTGGACGAACCGCATTTAGAAGCGCCTCCCCGTCGAAAAGGTACCTGCCGTCGAAAGATGCGCCCCACCATGTAATCGGAATTCGATGGACCATTTTTACTAAAAGATCGCCGTAGTCGCTTATTTTTACCACTCTGTGGACAATCCGAAGGTTTTCAACTTTGATAATATTCGGAATTTCAAATGGTATTGCCATACGAAAAAATGGCGGTTGCCGGGCATTAAAATATATGCTTCCATCAAAAAGATACTCTCCATCCCACGTAGCGCCCCACCATGTGATCGGCAACCGAACCGTCATCCGATTAAATAGGATGTTCTCAACCAGGACAAAGACAGCCAAGCGAACATGCAGCTCATATGACGTATGTGACTGCTTTGCATCATTGATCTTATCAATTCCTTTCTGTAGACTGAATGCTCCTTCTCCTTCGAGATAAACAACGAATGTGTTCGGATGCGTTATCTTATTATCAGGTTCATGAATATCAACAACCTTTACATCGCACCCAAGGACGCTGTTCACCATCTTTTCCAATCTCCATGGTGTTATTGGAGCTTTTGTGTCTCTTCTATCCAGAATAAGCTTTCGACGTTCTTCCGGGCTTAGGTTTTCTCTGATCGGAAGTCCGAACTTCTCTTCATGATATCGAAGCCCCCATGTTGCTGTTTCCGGGAATGCCTGATAGGGTAATTCATCTTCAATGATCCGGCGGGCTTCATCCATCTCTATTCCCATAACCTGGAATATCCATTTCCCAACGTAGGACCTGTCATAAAATCCATTCCCGGTTATGTATCCCATCATTCGTTTTGCCGCTTCAGATGTAGGAAAGTTTTCAATATTCATCGCATTCCCTCCCCTCAACTAAAGTCAACCTGATCTGTTGCTGCATACTCGTCATTAGAAAGGGGAATATTTTCCTCTGCTCCGTTCATCAGGAATGTATCAAAATCAGACACTCCCGGAATATCTGTTATCAGAGGGCGGACTTGGTTGTAGACCAAAATTCCTTCCACTTTCGCTTCTGAGTATTCCTTCATTACCAGTTCCTTGAATTGGCTTACGATTGTTGGAATATCCGTAGTGTCATCATACACAAGGCCAGTACAAGTGTAAGATATTTTCTTTGTTGTTGCGGCTTCGACAGTCAGTTCTGCGCATGCGGTAGGTAAGAGCCGGAGCGATCTATCGTGTGGAGATACAATGTGGTCATACACCGCCTCTATCAGCCTGGCATTTGCCGGCTCCCCATTAGAATCTACAATGATCAGCTTTACAGTTCCCGGTCCATTCCATGTTGGAACAACGATACAATCGCCAACGCCAACGACCTCTTTTGCCCAACGTATATAGTCTGAATCGTTTCCGATAAACGTTGCTCCGTCTCTGAAGTTTTCCTCTTCGATACGTTCCAGAAGATCTTCATCACTTTCCACATCCGTTCCGCCAGTAATGTCATCCGGATTGTTTACGGTGGACAGCCCCTTTATACTTGTCAAGGCGAACACAACCGTATTCTTTTTTGTATTCGACTCTCTGCCTGCTTCAACGGCCGTAACCTCAACAGTCACGCTGCCAGACTCCGGTATAATAGCCATTGAGTCAGCAGCATATTCAAGGGCCGGCGTTGAGTCGGTTGCTTCTGTGCAGAAGATTGCCCCGTCTGGAATAACAGTGCCCGGATCGCCAGTAACCGTTACCGATCCACTGGCATATCCTGCCGGCCTGCGCTCTATACCTGCCGCCGCCGCGTGCAAATCAAGCCAATCCCCCCATGCATATTGCGGAAACATTAACATCAAGGTGCGCACGAGATGAAACTGGATCAATTCTGATTTTTCTATTGCTGTCGGCATTGTAAAATCATACGGGAATCCGCCCGGCATATCATCAATTCCATCCGGAAGCGCATCCATCATACGCTGCTGTATTTCTTCCGGTTCTGCACCATCGACAAATTCCGGCGGAGTAAATTCATAACTCACACTTCTCACCTCCCATCATCATATCGAAACTTTGAATTCATCAGTATCCACTCCCTTTACAGTAAACGAGACGCTTACGGCTTCTCCAGACCATGAAAATTCAAAATTTCTTACATATTCTGTCCTTGGATTCACCATCAACGCCTCCGATATTGTTCTCTCTATCGCGGACTCAACCGCCTTTTCACTGTCCTCTGCCAGAGCCTCGTTCAATTCAGTTCCAATTTCGTCTGGATAAGCTGCGCAGTCATATCGCTGTGTAAGAGCCATTTTGCAACACCATACTTTATACCCTTCCACGCCATCGCACTGCTCCATCTGCCCTTTTCCATTGAGGACAAAATCCTGTTTTTCAACATCCCACGCAACCGTATAATGGTAATCCCGATCTAATTGATCTCCGTCATCGATAAATTCGGGGGATTCCTCCACGGGAAATAACGTATTTTCTTCGTCCATGTTTTCACCTCCCCTAATTGATCACATCAATGACTACCGCTTCATTCTGTACCCATGCCACAAGCACGTGATCCCCAGGCGATAATCCGGGGACCGGTATGGAATGCGAATGTGAACCGTTGCCATATTCATGCCCGCCATGACTACCGCCCGAAGCTCCAAGAGACATACCTGTTACATGCCGGCACACTGTATAATCTCCATTTGGAATTTTTACCGGGAAGGTATTTGTTATCAGCCCATAGTCAGACTCTATTTTTCCAAAATCAAGAACAAGGGGAGAGTCTGACATGCTTTTCATTCTTTTATGAAGCGTCCTTGCCAGTTTGTTTGTTCCGGCATGTCCATCAAACGCCATCGTCATCCCTCCTTAATCAAATGTTCCGTCGTCCACCCATCCATATACATTGCTTGAACTGTCCACATGTATCAGGTGCCATGGGTGGGCTTTCCCCGATCCGTTCTTAATGGTTATTTTTGCTCGTCCAGCTCTTGCGTTGTATCCACGGGATCCCGCATAAGAGCTAACGTAATGTGTTCCGCCGTGGAAATTCACAATATCGCCCACATTGTAAGATTTTTTCTGTACCGTCTGCTGTGCTTTCTTCTCATATTCTTTGAATGGTACATGAAGATCCAGTGTCATGCTGCGGCTGTCTACATCATGCCTTATGCCAATAACATAGTAGTACGCATTCATGGTTCCAACCGTTACATGAACCAGGTCCCCTTTGCGCACCCATGGAATATCAGGTGCCTTTACAGTCATCTCCTCCTGAACTTCTCCCTCTTCATCGAGAATTGTCTGTGCCGATGTCTTTGCATCCTCAAGGCTTTCATCAGTTCCCCTTCGAACTATTTTCTGCCGTACGCCATATTTTGTACTACCGTTCAGCACAGCTTCCACCGCGCTTTTTCCATCATCATCCTCCTGACCTATCACTTTCACACGAGTAACCATTCCTGCAGTGCTCCTCTTATGTGTGGCATTGATTACATTTTCGGCCGCAAAGTGATATACGGTCTTATTGTTCGCATACGGAACCACATATGCTTTTCCTTTCCGATCTTGCACGACACATTTCACGCCGCCTTTTTTATAGGCATCGTCCAGTATCTCCATGATGACATTAGCTGGATCGTCGGATTTAAATGTTAATTTTGCGTGTGTTTCGTTTGGACCCTCATATGATCCAAGAACAATTTCATAGTCATCAAAAACTTTAGTCACGGCTGATTTTGTTCCGGTGCCTGCCGGGAAATAGAAATTATCCTGGCTCTCTTGGAGATTGTACAGCTTGTCATAACACTTTCCGTCAAACTTGTACCCGTCCGAAGAGTATGCCGGTTTCCAATCAATGATGTTCCCGCGGGCCACTTCGTCATCCGTAACGCCATCAGAAACAAATACTCCGACCAAACACCCGAGTTTCGCTATATCCGAAAACACTTCTTTTGATGACTTTTCATTTTTAGTTGTGAACGAAATCCGGGTGGAGAGTTCGTCTTCGCCTTGCTCCCACCCAAGATTTTCTACATAATCTTTTATATTGTATTGGTTCCCTTTTTCGTCCATAATGACGAAGCGATATTGAACTTTGGATAAATCTATCATTTTACCGCCCCTTCCTAATTTGGAATAACAAGGACTGTTCCCGGAAAAATCCAATGTCCATTGTCGCTATTTGCAAAACCGTGCTTTTTTGCTGTTGATTCTATGACAGATTTATTCGCACTGTATATCTTCGTCCACGTTGTTCCTGATCCGCCGTAGAATTTTCTGGCAATTTTCCATAAGTTATCTCCTGACTTTACTGGGTAGCTTCCTTTGTTCGATGGCGCCGCAGCCGCCGGTCTCGTTACCGTCTTTTTCACAAACTTAACGATTTTCAACTCGTCTGTCGTGTAAACTTTCAAAGATCGGTATTGCACAAACTCCAGTGAATATTTCTTATTTCCGTATCCGCCGTAATCAGTACATTCAAAGCTACTGATTGTAACATCGATATTAACATTGGTTTCAGTGACCATCAGCCGCAGAACAGTTCCTTTTTCCTGCCAGTTTTTCAGAATTTTTTCACATTCTGTCGGCTTAACCCATTGTTTTACAATGGACTCATTCTTTTTCGCAGATCCAAAAAAAATCCCGTCGAATGAAATCTCTGTAAGCTTCATCCCTTTCGGGATTTTTACCTCTCCATAGGACAGAATATCGTAGGACTGATAATTGGTCCGGTTTGTTCCCTTTACCTCCTCCGGGAGGCTAGGAAAGATAAATTTGCTCTTACCGTTTTCAACTTCGGTTAAAATAACATCCATAAAGCGCCTCCCTTAACTACTTACCGGCATGTTTGAGAACACCTCACCCAGACGATCAGCAAGCTCACCGCCGAGGTCATCTGCCAGTTCCTTCATGTGCATTTTGATAATTTGCAGGATATCGTCTTCTCTCTGGCTGGTCGAGGAGATTACAAACTGCGGATTTACAGTCACGCTAAGGTTGACTTCTTTTGTATCCGAGTTTTTCTCACTTTCAATGACGGTTGAAACATCAGAGGTGCCTCTGTCGCTTTCTGATATTGGCTCTGTGAGGCTTTCTGTATTCTCCCATATATTTTTATTGGAATACGTTCCAGCGCCGATAAAGCCGCCGTCAGCGTTCTTTCCTACTCCGAGCATTTCTCCGGCTTGCGCCCACAGCTCCAGTCCTCTTTGCCGCCGTTTGCTTCCAAGCGGAATGATTACTTCCGGTCCGTCCTCGCCCCACCATGTAAGCTCCGGACCATAAGCGAAACCACCATTTGCATGGCTTGAAATACTTCCGCTGACCGTTGCCGTTCCAGTTCCGCCACCGCTAAAACTGATCGTTGCAGATGGGTTTGCCAGTTTATAATTCGCCGTAATCGTAACGGTCGTTGTGGTCGAAAATCCTGCTGAAAACGCCGTATTGATCGCAGATCCGACGTTGCTGTAAAGAGTGTCTATCGCCCCTTGAATGGTTCCCATAGTCGCGGTAATTGCATTCGAGATACCGTTTCCAACAGCAGTTGTAACACCGGAATAATCCAGGCTATCTATCGAAGATGTGATGCTGCTCTGCATAGCGGCTGTAAATCCGCTCATATCTATCCCTTCGGTCGATGACAACGCCGCTACAATAGAGGTGTTAATCATCTGTGCGCTTTCCGAAAGATCTATTCCTTCAAGTGCGGCGGTTAATGAGTTCTGTATACCTTCCTGCAGTCCAACTCCCGATTCGGCCATATCTACCGATGCCATGGCTTCTCCAAGCTTCTGATTCATCATCCCGCCGACCTCTGTAAGATCAATGTTTTCCAACGATGCGGTCAGAGAACTCTGCAATCCCTCTTGAAGTCCGGCATCAGTTTCAGACATATCCACGGACGACATCGCCTCGCCGATTTTTTGGTTCATAAGAACCCCTACGTCCGTAAGGTCGATATTTTCTACCGATGTCATGAGAGAGGTTTGCAATCCCTCCTGTAATCCTGCGACGGATTCAGACATATCCATAGAAGACATATCCTCTCCAAGTTTTTGTGTCACGGCAGCTCCCGCTTCTGTGAAGTCCGCGTTTTCTATCCCGCTTTTCACCATGCTGTTGACGCTCTCACTCATATCAACGCCGCTTCCTTCCAGTGCTGACGTCATTTGATCCGGAAGAGATCTTGCAACCTGCCCCATCATTTCCGCAATAGCGGATTGTGTTGTAGCTTCAAGCCCGTCAAGGTCTAATGCCTCTATTGCAGATTGTAGCCCTTCGCCTTCCATAGACCACTGAGTAGCATCGATTCCATTAGCCATTGCATTATGCATAGCCGTTCCAAGACGCTCCGCCACCGTTCCCTCAAGATCTGGTAGTATTCCATCTAACTCACTTCCAAATGAATCAGCAATCGACTGCAGCTCAAAGCTTTCCACTCTGACGGACAGATCCGTGATTTTTGCCTGGTATCCTTCTGTGAGCGCTTGAAGCTGTTCATCGAATTGCTCTTGAGATATTGTGCCGTACTGAAGCTGTAAATTAAGGTTCGTCAAATCAATCTGTAATGCCTCATCGTATTGAGACGCCGCTTCCTGTGCATTTGCCTGAATTTCAGACACCAGAGAAGCGAAAGAGTCAGCATCCAGTGATGCCCCGGAGTATTTGATTTTTAAGCTCTGGAAACTTGCTTCCGTTTCAGCCTGACTGATCTGGTTTGTGATATCGGCAATCTGGTTTTGGAGATTCGTAATTTCTGCCTGCTCGTCAAGCGTGATCACTCCGTCTTCCAGTGCAACATTAACTTTCGCTTTCAGATCCCCACCAAGGCTCTCGATCTGAGACTGCAGATCCGAATACATCTGGTTTAGCCCTGTTGTCATATCGGTTTCATTTCCCGGCTCCACCAGAAGATCTATAGCTGCGGTTGCCTCGTAATGTTTGTCTTCGAGGTACTGCTTTGAGCTTTCGATCATGGCATCAACAGCCGAAATATATTCCGATATATCTCCTTCATCAAGTTCCATGCCGAGGGATGCTTTCCAGTTCAGCTTGTCCATGGTCTGGAACGAGCTCTGCAGAGTAGCAAGAGAACTGTCTGCGGTCTCTGCTGCTGCGGAGAATTTGTTCAGCGCCTCTGCCTGATCCGCAAACACGATCTGTTTCGCAGCTTCCTGGATTTCCTGCATAGACAGCTTTATATCACCGAAGCTATCCTTGATCTTATTCGATGTTGCTTCCTGCATCATAGCACCGAACTGTTCGGCTGACACATTGGTATCGTCAAACGCTTCTTTCAGCTCTTCACTATCAAACTTAGCTCCTTCAAGCGCATATTTGCTCTTTTGAGAGAGATTTTCAGCTGCAGCTGCAGCTTCTTCGTAATCCTCTTTTACCTTATTTCCTCCGAACCATCCGGCGAGACCACCGACTCCGGCACCGATCAATGCTCCTATAGGTGCCCCCACTCCAAAGAAGGCAGATCCTATCGCTGCGCCGGCCGCAGCTCCTGCCGCTACGCCTCCAATTTTCAGTCCGGCAGACGTCCCCTGCGCTTTGGCAGCTTCCTTATTTCCGGATTTGTAGGAATTGTACGCATCGAAGGCATCCATACCGCCGCTTATCAGCGTTGCACCTCCAACAATGCCCCCGGCAGTCGCTCCAGCTCCGGCTGCAATTAGTCCGGCCCCACTTGTAGCTCCGGATCCAAGTTGCAGACCTATCATGCCCGCAGACGCTCCTAATCCTTTTAATCCAGTCCCTTTAGCAGCGCTGCCAATGATGTCTTTGCCGCCAAAAATAGTTTTTCCGGCTTTAAATATGCTTCCGCCGGCAGAAATAAGAGGACCTCCTATCTTTGCGATTGCCACAGCGGATAAAAGTGATGTAAGGTCAGGTGCCTGACCTCCCGGCAATAACTTTCCTGCGCTTGAGAAAGCTCCGGTAATGAGCGTTCCAAGCGTAGAAGTCAGGCTTACTCCGCTCATTCCCTCAGATAACCCCTCTGCAAACTGTCTTCCGATACTTGTTCCCTCATCAACCACGGATGATACGTCGATTCCGAGAAGCGCCATGATTCCTGCCGAAATCCCGCTTCCAATCCCAGTTCCTATATCTCTTGCAAATCCAGCAAATTTTGCCTTTCCGGACCCGTTCCACCAGTCAGAAAACGGTTCTGCCACCAATTCATCCCATGCAATACCAATTTTCCCGAACAAATCCGCATTCTGCCATTCATCTGTTGCCGTAAATTCATCTATCTTCGCTTTTGTTTTCTCAACAAAACGATCAAATGAGTTCATCGCCGTAAGAAGGGCATTTTCAACATCCGGAACCTTATTTGTAAGCCAGTCAAGGGCTTCAATCAGATAAGGCTTAAATTTCTCTCCGAGTGATAGCTTCATCGAGTCAAGCGATCCCGTGAACAGCTCAAATTTTCCGGCCAGATTATCCATCATGATATCTGCCATTTCCTCCGCTGCTCCGGAGCTGTTGTTGATCTGATCTGTAAGGCTTGCGAAATCCTGCTCGGATGCATTTACGATAGCAAGAAGACCGCTCATGCCTTCCTGTCCGGCCAGCATCGCAGCGTACTGGGCTCTCTCCGCCTCAGATAATGCGCTGAATTTCGATCTTAATTCCTGAAGGGTCTGTGATAATGGCTTAACTGATCCATCAGCATTTGTTATGCTGATACCGAGGTCGTTGATTGCATCCTCAGCCTGACCAACAGGATGGGTAAGATTGGTGAGCAGGCTTCTCAAACTGGTGCCCGCTTGCGATGCTTTAATACCATTGTTCGCCATAAGACCGATCGCTACCGCTGTGTCCTCTATGCTGTACCCAAGGGCTCCGGCAACCGGTGCAACGTATTTGAACGTGTCGCCCATTTTTGCGACATCGGTATTCGTTGCATTGGCAGCCATAGCCATAACATCAGCAAACCGTCCGCTGTCCTTCGCCGCCATTCCAAATGCCGTCAATGCGTCCGTTACAATATCGGACGTAGTTCCAAGATCTTCTCCAGAGGCGGCCGCCAGGGACATAAGACCTTCGATACCGTCCATCATCTCTTTTGCGTCCCAGCCTGCCTGAGCCATGTACTTAAAAGCTTCTGCCGATTCAGAAGCAGTAAACTTCGTGACAGCTCCCATCTGATTCGCCTTTTCAGTCAGCTGAGCAAATTCCTCGCTTGTAGCGCCTGCTATTGCCTTGACTTCTGACATTGCAGCTTCAAAATCCGCATATGTCTTAACCGTATCCGCAATACCGGCGCCGGCAGATATCGTGACTCCGGCCGCCACAAGCGGGCTTTGCAGTAACCCGAACACCCTCCTGACGGGGGATGTCACGAGGTCTACCGCTTTAAGCGTAACCTTCCACGCTTTTGAGGTCAGGCTTTTCACATAGGTTATTGCTTGCTTCACAGTCGGTGTAATCCGATCCTTCGCTTCAAGAAGAATCTGATACTTCTCTTTGAGCATCGCAAGAAGTGATTTCTTCGTCTGATTTACAGACTTCTCAAAACCAGACGCCTTTTTAGAAGCCGCATCAAAACCACTCCCGACCGATTTCTCAAACCCGGAGACGCTCTTAGAGGCATTTTCAAAACCTTTCGCAGCTTTATTCGCGCTGTTCACAGTATTTTCCATACTCTTCTGCGCCTTTTTCGCCGCAGAGTCAAGGCCTTCCATCTTCTCTGATATACTATTGACAACCTGACCAGTGTTGTCTTTAGTCTCTATGGGGATCTCGATCTTAATAACCTTAGTCGCCACCCGCTCTTCCTCCTTTCTCGTCATCTTCAAGACGTATTCTCATTGATGCGAACATGAACGCCCGCACTCCAGCAGGCTTTGCATAAACTTCATCCGGCGTTATGCCGAGCCGCTGAAATATTTGATGCAAGAGGGTAGTTTTTCCTCCTGCCCGGATCAGTTTTTTGCTGTTTCCTCCATCTTGTTTTCAACTTCTTCGAGGTTTTCAGAATCGAACCCACTCAGTTTATTGATTTCGTCAATAACCCTGTCTTTTTCTCCTCCAAGAAGCACTGATTCGATAACGTCAAGGGCTGTAACTACAAGAACGCCCTGTTTTCTGAGGCCTTCCCACACCTGCTGATTATCCCAGAGCTTTGTGCGGTCCTCTTCGACCGTTGCGTGGTAGATCAGCGAAGAACGGAACTTTGCATTGTCTGTTTCTTCTGCAAACTTGATGCCGATCTGCTTGTTCCTCACGTACTTCGTATACTTCTTGCGGCATTTGTTCGCCTCTTCTTCTCCGAGCGCATGAACCCGGAAGGAGAAATACAGCTTTCCATCACGAACGATGTCAATCTGCCGGAGCTCATCGTTTTTATAAGCGGCCGCCGCCAGCATACCGGCAATAAAATCGCTTTCAACCGTTAAAAGCTGCCCCTGTGTTTCCTTTTCAGAAAATTCTTCCTCGCGAACTTCCTGCGTATTTTCCATCTTTCCTGCTGTTTTTGCTAAATTTGCCATTCCATATCCTCCTTAAAATGTCGAAGGGCAGCTCCATGGCCGCCCTCCGTTAAAATATCCAACTTAAATTGTGAGTTCCTTCTGAAGATCCGGTTTCCCGTTGACGAAGAAGTTCCAGTTGCGCTTGATAACATCTCCATTCGCAACGTTCTGGAGATCAATGTCGCCAGATGGGATGCACTCTCTGTATACAACACGCTCTTCGGATCCATTAAGCCCCTGAAGGACGCCCTGGAATACAAACTGCGGTGTTGTTCCAGACTTCATAGATGCCATGAGTTCACGGAACATGTCGATATCTTCGATCACAATTTCTGTAACGGTGATCGTGATCCCGTAGGAGTCACTGGTCTCATGCTCCTGCGGATCTCCCATAGGTTTATACTTCACATTGTTGTATGTAGCCTTTGCCTGAAAAGACTCCATGGAAGCCAGAAGATCGCCGGTTCCATTGTAGAGTCCGGCGTCCTTGCCGGTACGCGCATGACGCGCATCAGATGATGCTCTTTCGTTAATAGCCATTTAGTTTCCCTCCTTTATTCAGTTGTCCTGCTTGAGAACTGGAATTTGTATGTCAGATACAGATGCTCAATGGAATCCTTGTCGATCACCTGGATATCCATGTATGCATAATCACCATCGGACTGATATGTGGTATTCTCGGATGCGGTACCGGATACAAGCTTACCTTCGTTGATCATCGCATTGATGACGCCCTGCAGCTGACTAACAACCGTAGCCCGTCCGTTTACATCGTTATCCACCTTTCCGATCAAAGCATCAGCCTGGTCATTGCAGCGGGTAATCAGTTCATATCTCGTTTTTGTTCTTCTGATCTTTTTCCAACCGTCATCCTGATTATCCGCCGGGCTTACCAGCGTATTGATTGCGCTGTCGATCCAGATCTGCCCGCTCGTGTTTGTGCTGAGAACGATGCATCCTTTCTGCTCTGCTGTAGAGATGTCTGTCGGAGTGAGGGCGTCGTTAAGTTTCGTATACCCTTCCACAACCGTGTGGGTAAGAGATTTATTGGACGCACACGCAGCAATCATTCCTGCGATCCTTGCCGCTACGAGGTATCCCTCTACAGGTTCTCCAGAGATTTCTGCGGATGCGTTTACTACATAATGCATCTTCTCACTGTTGAACGCAGCCGCATGTGCCATACGGTCCGTAAGCGCGACCGTTTTCTTTTCGGCCACAACCGCCATTGCAAGCTGTCCTGCATCGAAAATCCGATCAATAAACGAAGCAAGCAACTGATGTACGGCGGTTTCTTCCGTATCAACACACGCTACATTGAACCGGTAAGGCTCCGCTGCAACAAACGCTTCGCTGTATTCCGCATTACTTGCCGTAGGATCTGTTCCCGGAGTAAATGCCTCTTCGCTCACATCTGCGAGAACACCTGTTGCGCTTGCTACGATCTCGGAAGTAAAGCACTTGGAATTTACAAACGCATCGTTCAGCGCCTTTACTTCATCATCTCCGGCCGCGAATTCGAGCTTCTCAAATTCTTTTGCCCCGGAATAGATAACGCATTCTTTGAGGGATGAATCGGACAGTTTTTCTCTTACAGTAACCGCAAAGTCCTTGGCGCCCGGATATTTCGCTGTGATCTTTAATGCTTCTGTATCGCCGTCCTTATCAAGGGTAACTGTGGCCGCAGTTCCGCCTTTTCCAACGCGAACGCAAACGCATTTCGTTGCTCCTGCCCTAATCACTTCACGGATTGCGTTAGTCGAACCTGCAGTGCCGTACAGCTTTTCATACCCTTCTTCTGGCGTGATCTCTACCGCTTCAGCAAGCGGTCCAAAATCGGATTTAAAGAAGATTGCCACTACTCCATCTGACGCTCCTACGATCTGATTTTCCCCGACCTTCTGGATGTTGAAATATGTTCCCGGTCGAATTTTGGTTTCACCAACAATAAATGTTCCTGCCATCACTTAACCTCCTTGCTCATAAATTTGTTTACAAGCTCTTTCGCTTCTTTTACCGTGGCCCTGTCTTTACCGTAGTATCTCAAAGCCGCAGCAACACATTCTTTACGTGTTCCGAACCGTTCTGCCGCATTGGAAAGCTCCTGCGCGCTGTAAACCGGTTCAGCAATTTTCTTTGGCGCCTTTTCCTTTGACGAAGTATTTGCGCCAGATGTCTTTGCTTCTGCCATAATATTTATTCCTCCTTACTTAAAATGACATTTTTCATAATCGCGTGTTCTTTCGCCCTGTATTTCAAGATTCCATATCTTCCCGTCACATACAGTTGACCTGCTTTCAGATAATCCGCCTGACGATCTAGCTGAACCTCAAATACGTTCATAGGGGATCCGTCCAGCAGGATTATTCTTTCGTCCGCAGCGATTCTCTGGGCTACAGCAGCAATCATTTTGATGTTCTTTGATTTATCCGGGCATAAAAGATGGACCGCTATTCTGCAGTCCATCCATGCAACAGTATTCATATTATTTCCATTCACTTTGTTCAGCGCGGTCAGCCGGCAGTAAAATACCGGTTTTTCTGATGTGTCTGTAATCTCGCTCAGCCGATCCACGCCAATGACTACAGACTCCGGATATAATTCTTTAATATACTGGTTCAAGGCAACAATAGGATCGGGATCCGTTGTCTCCTGCGGCGAATATTCCATCATGTCTATGGATATCTCCTGTCCAATCACATTTCCTTCAAGCAGGAATGGATCCGTTCTTGCCCACGCAAAACTGTACGGTCCGCCATCATCCGGGTAAATCAGGACATCCCTGAAGCACTCCTTAATAGCCGCCTCGATCTCTAAAATGACCAGAGAGGTGCTTTCTGTATAGGCGACGATGTTCAGAGCGCCTACACTGGATCTTTCCTCATTTGCCTGCATATCGCACGTAAAATTGATACGTGGGTACTGGCTTTTCCCTTTCCATCCTTCCTGCTTATCATCCGGAGCTTCTGTGTTGAATATGGCCGGTTTGTCTGCGTAAGTCGCGCATAGCGCCTTCAACTTTTCAGAATCAAGCAATCTTTTATAAATCAGGCTTATCAGATTCATCTCCTGCTCCTTCCTCCGGATATTTCACGATCGTCTGCATATCCTTGCTGTATCGAATTTCCCAATCCCCGTTTGCCACCTCGTCAGCATAAATAAAAAAGTGGTTCGTGACATTCCCGATCTGCGGTGGATATTGCACAGTGACCTTGTTTCCCGTAACGGAAACGACAAACCCTTGCTCCCCTTTGCTCCAGCTTTTATGCTTTGCATATATCAAGGTGCCGCGCTGTATTTCCTCCGTATCGAATACGTTAGTCGGATTCCTAATAATCAGCATATAAACCTCCTAAAAATCAGAAAAAATCGAATCAACCTCCGGTTCCACATCGTCCAAAATAGGATCCACGAATGGTCTTGCCTCCATTTTTTTCGTTCCGTCTTCAAGATATCCGGCATATGAAGCTTTGGAGTCTGCGTAAGCTGTTATAGAGATGCTTGAGTTCGAGTTTCCTCCATTCATTCGCACCCCCGTCTTCCACGCTCGTCGCAGGAAGCCCGTCCTCACCCCGGGAGGGTTTCCCGGTGATGATGGACTTGGGTTTGTCAGAACTTCTATGGCGCTATTCCGCATGGCATTTGACACGCGAAATGCCTTAGACATTGTCTTTTGATTTACCTCCCTAACCGCCTCGCGCACAGCTTGGCGGATCGCTTCGGATGCTCCTCCAGGTGTCATCTCAAATCATTCCTTTCTTCTGCGTAATAGATTGTTGCCACGCCCAACGAACCGGCATCATCTATGGCAAGCACAAGAAATAACCGGCTGTCCATCGCGAGAACGTCTCCCTTTTTGGCAGCCGGCCCATCCCAACTTACAATAGTATGGGTTAGGGAGTGCTGATCCTGGTCCCACATGTGCTTAGTCTTTTCGCGGTCATCAGTATCAGCTTCTGCCAAAACACCATTGACAAGAATCCCTGTATCCTTATATTCCACCACGGGAAGCCCGATGCTTGATATGTCAGAGTCTTTTCTTTTTACCAGGAACTCTTTAAAAAGATTTCCCGGGCGAAAATACATAAGCACATCAGCCACCCTCCCTCTCCGTAGACATCATACCGGTATAGAAATAAGGGCGTTCACATTCGTTTCCTTGTGCTGAAATAGCCGCTGCGGAAAGGCAGTTCTGTGCTACCGATGCTTTGAGCTTCTCGTATTCTTCCTGCCACAACTTTGCCCGATTTCCGAACTGTAACGATAGTGGACCCGTTTGTGTATCAACCTCATAGGAAAAGCGCCTAAAAATAGTCTCTAAGCAGGCCAGCTTTGCCCGCTTCCAGTTCTTGTGCATTTCAAGTATGGCTGTGTATTCTTCATCAGTAAGAGCGCAAGTTTTCTCCTTCCCCTCTACCATTGTATCGCCAAGCTCAAAACGCATAAGGTCTTTCCCTCGTTCAGATAATTTTCCAGGATCGTAACTGTATGCGCCTGCCATTATTCATCACCTGCGCTTTCCTCCTGCACATCCTCTTCAAAGTTGAGTTTTGTGGCGGCCGCTTCTGTTGCTTCTTTGATAGCTTTTCTCGAATCACAAGCATTAAGCAGAATCAGAACTTTCTCGTCCTCGATCTCCTTAATAGTCTCTTTTGCTTCTCCGGCGGTCATCTGCATTACCTCTGCGGCTTTGCATATCTGTTCTTCGTTACAGTGGAGAATCATCTTTCCATCCCTCTGGTTAATCGGGATTGCAAACTCAACCTGACCTATGAATGCGCCAGTGACGGCCGGTTCGCTCGGATCTCCCCCGCCGGCGGCGATCGCAATCACTCCAAGTTTCTCCTGCGCTTTGGGATTGATGACAAATTCAGACGGAATTTCATCGCCAATATAAAAGGTCTGCCCATTAAACGAACAGGGCTTTTTTGCTATCAGCCTCATAAGCTCCCTCCTTAAACAGCATCTTTAAAGAACATTCCAAGATCATCTGCCGTTTTCTTCATATCACTTGCCATAAGTCCTTCTACATATTCCGAATGTGTTCCATTTTCTCCCAGATAATTGAGGACCGGAAGAATCTGCCCGTCGCCAAGCATGTCCCACGTGAAGATGTATCCTGCGCTCGGCTCATCAATAGACGGATTGTTGGTAGCATAACAGAGCAGGATTGCATTCGGATCTCCGATAAATCCCATGTCTGCATCAGCCCCCATCGCTGCCTTGTTCATAATGGACTGCATAACAACTACCCTTTCCGTGCTGAAGAGCTGGGAAAGAACATTCAGATTTACGTTCGCCGGATTCATCGTTGATCCGCCATATTTTACTCTTTCGAGGATTCCAGGATGGTTCTTCAGCGCGGTAAACACATTTGCCCCAAGCCCAATACGGTTTGGTCTGCGTCCAGTCAGCTCCTGCATCTCCGTCGCTTTTTCATCGAAGAACTTAACCGGATCCGAGTTGTCATTGCTGAATTTGATAAACTGCTTTCCGGACACGCTTGTTGAATCAACACCCGTGTATTCGTTGGACCAAACGCCAGACTTAAAGAAACTTCCTGCAAACAGCACATCCTGATGGATATTAGCCTGCTCAGCGATTGTCTTTGTCCTCTGCACTCTCGGATCTCTTGTTGCCGGTCCCTGACGGCGCTGAAGATCCGTCTGTCTGATCTGATCGATCCCCATAATCATCTGGTCTACTTTGCAGTTATATGTTTCCGTATGCTCGGATACAACAGCCGGAGCAACTTTGCCATATGCCGGCTTTCTCTGCCAACTGTCTCTCAGCAAATCCTCTTTGTCAAAAATGTAGTAATTATCGGATGACAAATCTACCGGGCATACCGGAAACAGGGATTTCGCAAAATAATTCGCTGAATTCTGGTAGTAGGACAGTGCCATGTTAGTCAGTGCTGTGTGCGGTCTGAATGCTCCCTTTGCAATCTCTGCCGCAATTCCCTTTGTAGTGTTTCTCATGTGTTATTCCTCCTTTTCTATTAGCCTTCTCCACCGGCAGCCGCCGCTGCTTTCTGGTATTTGGTGATCTGGATGCAACAGTATTCGTTTGCCTTTGCGCTGGATAATGCAATGCCCAAGACATAGTTTCCGTCAGTCGCTACCGCAGCAAGTCCATTTGCCCCTGCCGTAATCTCCTGTCCTTTTGTGATTGCGACGCCGGCAAGAACAAAGCCGATATCCTTTACCAGAATGTCCACATCGTCCCCGATGGCTACCTTCCCGGACTCAGCTCCAGAGATGTCATTGTAGCCCGCCTCGATAAGGGCAATTCCAACCGGAATATCTGTGCCTGCCGTAGCAAGAACCACATTGCCGTTTCCGTCATATTTCATAATCTTATTTCTGCAGTCGGCAATTTCAGCGCCTGCTTTTTCAACGATCGTTGCGGAATTATTGATCTGTGTTCCGTTAAAATTCTTTGCCATAAGTCTTTCCTCCTTCCTTAAAATCCTGCCTCTTCATCGTAAGAAGCCAGTAACTCAGGGTTGCTTTCCCACGCTTTCGCGAGAGCGTCCGCATAGTTCAGGTCCGGATCTTTTTCCATATATCCTTTTGCGATAGACTCTACCTGCGCTTCAGATTTTCCCTTCGCAACGGATACGTGACTTCCTCTTCCCGATTTCCCGATCTCGGAAAAGATGCCGGAATTGTCAGCCATCGCAACCATAGAATCGAGTGTGGAGATCATATCGTCATAAGCGGTGCCGCCAGCAGCTTTCAAAGTCTTCAGGACCGGTCCGAGCTCTTCCGCTTTCTTTCCGATGATCTCATATTTCTTTGCTACTTCCATGAATTCTCTGTTTTCCGCATTTTCACGATATTTTCTGAGAGCCTCAATCTCCGCCTTGACTGCCGGGTGCAGGCCCTTGTAGATATCCTCCTCAGGTTCGTGGGATGTGGAAACAGATTTTTTCGTTGTCTGTTTTCCGCAGCCCTTGTCAAGATCCTCCTCTTCTTCGTCTTCTTTGTTTTCTCCTGGCTTCACTGCAGACTTCGCCACAGGTTCTTCCTCTTCCTCGATACCATACTTCTTCAAGATATCTTCGTAAGCAGCTCTGTCCTCCGGGGACATTTTTGATTTGTCGATTTTTGCCATCTCTTCAATTTCTCCTTTCTCGGTGTTCATTGCTTTTTCAATGTTTTCGTCCAGATGATCTCTGAACTTCTTTAAGGACTCAATATCATTGATACCTACGCCCTTTTTGATTCCACTGACCTTTCCAGAGGCCCAGCTGCTGATTGCGTCGGATATGATTTCTCCAAATTCCGATACGCTTTCTTCCATCATGGACTGTGCTGTAGCGCCATCCAAATCATCATCGTACAGGATTGATTGTAGGGAAGACTGCAACGCATAGCATATACTCCACATTTCGTCAGCCACTTTCTGCCGCTTTACCTCTGTCATCTTCTCTCCAAACGTCTGAGAATTGCCCTTTTTCACGGTATCATCAGCATTCTTTGCTATTTCTTCCATCTCTTCATCGTTTAATCCTGCCATTTTCGCAATAGCGGCTATGAACCGTTTCAATGCGGGTTCTTTCTGTGATGGCGCCGCTTCTCCTCCGTCGTTCTTTCTTTTGAACAACTTAATATCTGCCTGCTGGTTTGCTCCTTCGTCAACGAAATCGACTTTTTTGACATTCAAATTTCTTAATTTTGTTGCCAATGCCCTTACCTCCTTCCATAGTTTTTTATAAAACAAAAAGCGGGGTTAACCGCCTTCTGAATTACCGTTATCTGAATCTCTTCCCGCTATGATAACGCATGTGAGAAGGACTCCACAAAATCCGCCAATCATAAAGATTGCGAAATCAATCAGCATTTCCATCCTCTTCCACCTCTACTCTTTCGGCCTCTCCTTCAATGGAGAACATAGAATATGTTCCGTCCTTAACCTTCTCCCACACATCATCGTCTGTGACCAGGAATCCGATCCACCATCCAACGGGAAGCGTTCCTTCCGGAATGCCCATCGCTATCATCTTTTCCTCCGTAAAAACTACGCTTTCAACCAATGTCGCGCAGTCGCCACGTTCATGCATCTCTCCGCCCTCTCTATACAAACGGACGAAATTATAGGCGGCTTTTTCAAGTTCTTCCGGATCTATCATGTCTTCCTGCCAATCAATAAGCTGCTCGCCATTTTCATCAACAGAAATACTCGCCCACCCGAAAGCTAAACGCTTATCATCTTCTGATTTCTGTATCTTGAACCGACCTTTCAACACGGACATACCATTTTCATCCGACTTATCCACATTTATAGCTCTTGCTTCCGAGCTTTTGTGGATTCCCAAAATATCATATAGGCTTTTCATCGCTGATCCTCCTTAACCTCTACATACTTAACGACACATCTGCATCTCGGATGCGCCGGCGGGATAAGAACTCTTCCGCATTTTCCTACGTCAAAGTATTCATCCATTTCTTTGCTGACGCCTTCCACGGCTTCACAGTGTTTGCACACATTTTCCTGTCTGGCTGTCACCCATACTTTTTTTACATGCCCTATATAGCCTTTTTCCTGAGCCTGTTTAATTCCCTGATGGGCGCCGGCATTATATGCCTCTGCAAGTTCTGTCTGCGCAATTGTTTCAGCGCGATATCGATGTTGCTTTTCGGCATACTTCAAAGCCTTATCTCTTGCTCTCCTGATGATATTCTCCTCCTTCATCCGAGGATGTTCTTTTCGCATCTGTTCTTTGATGTGGTTATAATACTTCAAATTTGCCTGAGCCTGCCTTTCAGTGAGGCCAATGCACGGCCGTATGACTCTTGCAAGCTCATTGGGCGTCAGTTCTTCTCTTACCGCTTTCATGGTAAGGCGTTGGATAGCCTTTTTCTGCTCTTCCACGGCATTTGTTACAAATTCACTTCCGCGATCCTTAATCCAGTTTCTTATTCCTGCGTCTGTAGCATCGAATTCAAATCCTTGCTCTTTTGCTTCATCCAGAATTGCCGTGCTGAGCTGTCCGGCTACTATAGCCTCAATCCACATGGGCTCAAGGGTATCAACAACAAACGAAGAATAGTCTTTCGACCAATTTTCAAGATCTTCTTTGGAAATCTCATCGTCCTCTATCAGTTGTCGTATTTCCCTATATGTGATTGCCGCTGCCTGGTCTGCCCAAAATCTTGTGAGAATAGACACGGGCACGGCCGATGTATCTGTAATATATCGGTTCAACATGTTGAGCAGACGCAAGTTTTCCTTGCTTCTTTTCTTTGCCTTCCCTAAAGGTTTTGGACTCTTGAAGATATACATGTACTATCTCTCCCTTCCAAGCCTCCGTTTAGCCGCCTCAGCGTTTTTCTCATCCTGGACATCGTCTATTTCTTCTCGTTCTTCCGACTCATCATCTGGCGGTTGGTTCTGGTTCTGCTGCTTTGTCCTTGCCGGATCCTCTCGTCTATTATCTGTAGTTCTTTCGGGAAGATGTCCAATCTCGCGAACATAGTCCTCCAGTCCATCATCAGGAATAATAATGCCCATTCCAGTCATATCCTTGATAAACTGTCCTGCTGATTTTATATCAACGTCTTCGATCTCTCCGTGAGTCATCTTAGGATAATCTGTGATCCCGTTGAAATGATCTCCGTTGATATCGATAAGGGCCGGTATGCTCTGGTTATTGAACGTCTCACAAATGACATCCAGGAACGAAGAGATCGCAACGGAAAAAAGCTCCGTCTTATCGGAGCTGAGCGCAAAACTTCCAACCTTATTGTGCCCAAGCATGAGAAAGTCTGCCAAAACCGTCATGGCTATCTTCGTATCATACCTGTTGATAATTGCATTTGTATCAAACTGTCTGGCCCCGCCGGTACTGACAAGCTCAAATTCAAACCCATGCGGCAATACAAGTCCTTCGTATTCATCACGGCGGACCGATTTTACCATTCTGGTAAGAGCTGCGTTTATCTTGATCATTTCCGGATCAGTGTCGTCCCAGATATCGGTTCCTTCAGGAGTATGAAATACCGGAAGTCCTGCCAGATCCCGTTCAATACCTATCGCCTCGATCTCCTGAATGCGGCGCTTAAAGTACCACGGTCGGTATGCATTTCTCAGTATACTGCGCCCCTCCGGATTGTCTTTAGCGCTCTCCGTGCGAAAAAGCATAGCTTTTTTCATCGGGATTGTAATAAAGCCATAATCCGGCGGCGGCATCTGTGTCATGCCAATCAGGTTGTCATGCCTGTCATATTCCCATTTGTAAAGCGTGTCCTGGCTGCGGATCGGGAGTTTCTGCCAGCCTATCAACCCATCGGAGTATTTGCTTTTCGTCCGTGGGCTCCGTGTTTTCCCCATGCGCCGTTTATATACGATCTCATGCAGGCTCCAGCCATAAACCAAAAACGATAGGATTTCCGAAATTGTATCGGTCCATGTGCTCTGCATATCATCCATGCAGGATTCAACAAACTCAGCAGCCTCACGATCCTTCGCCGAGTCTCCGCCGGGTTCAATGTTCCATACCGTGTGGCGGATCAACATCTTTATGGCGAAAAGAATGGCGCCGATCGTATCGTCATTGTTTGCCATTTCCCGGTAAACCTCGACTCCACGTATTCCCTGCAGATCCCGAAGAAATTCTTCGTAAAATACGCCATTCCATCGTTTCTGACCTATCCGGCCGATCTCTGCCATAGCCATCTCCTCCTTTCTTTCATCGTTTTCTTGTTTTTTCTACCCTTCTCTGCGCCCGCAGTTCTGGTTTCGTAGTTTTCTTGTCGAGCCACTCGACCAATCCTCGGCAACTCGGCTCCTGCTTTTCAAGCATATCGGCCGTATTCCTCAAAGCCACAACGACCAATGCGGTATCCGCAACGGGATGCCCATTCAAAGCCTTTATGATCTTGTTCTGGTAAAAATTCAGCCCTTCCACCACAACTTCTGTCGCCTCTGGAAGCTTCTTTTCCTCGATCAGCCGAGTCCCTTTCGTGACATATGCCTCTTTCTTTTTCATTATGCCCACAGATATCTACCTCCTATTTGTTTCTCCAGTAACTGCTCTTACCAAGACCAGCAGAGCTTTCTTGATTCGGAGCGCTTCCGGTGTACTTCTTGATTTTTCCAAGATATACAGATAATGCCAACGCATCCGCACGGTCCGGAGAGTCGAGCCCTCGCTTTTTCATTTCTTTCTTGTTTTCAACCTCCAGCTTCCCGTTACTTGCAAGGAAATACTTTCTGGAAGAAAGCTGTGCGAATGTCTCTTGATCCTCCTCGATCTCAACCTCTTTATTCTCCATGAGGTCCTTCAACGTCGCCCACATATGCGTTGTCAGGTTATTGTAATGCTCTGCGGCATCTTTCCCTGCCTTAGTATCCGTCTCGATCTTTTCAGCTGCGTTAATGGGAACAACGTACAGCCTGTTCAGCTTTTGTTCCCTTTTTACCTCCCGTAAGCGGTCTGTCACCCCGCCACCAAGACCAGTGTCGTCTATGTTCACATAGATTCTGCCTCGATAATCAGGGAACTCTTTGACCGCTTTCTTGTACTGGCGAACAATATCGCCGACTGTTCTCATGAGATCCTGCCCCCTTCGGGTTGCCACTATCTGCAGCTTTCCCCTCGAGTTCCGGTATATTACCGTCTCATCATCCCCGAACCTCGCAACATCGACTCCGAATATGATGTACGGTAACTGACCGTCCTCCGGCAGCTCAAACAGGCGGCTTCCACACTGTTCGATCGTAGACAGGGCTATAAACACATCATCTTCCTGATTTGGAAATTCGCCACGGACACGAACCCGCACCACGTTGGAATCCCACCCATACTTTCTGACCAACGAATCAATGTTCTCTTTATTGGTCCGCTTGCTGTCTGCCGATGACACGGTATGACACTTATATAGTGCCCGATCTCGTGTATGGCTGTCATAGAATGTCCCCGTTGTCTTTGTCGGGTTCCCGCACATGAGAAGCTTATTGTTCTCTCCTGACAAGGTACCAAGAACAGCCTCCATGATCGGATCGGCTACGCCGGACGCCTCATCAACAATGAACAGCATATTGTCCTCGTGAAATCCCTGCATGTTTTCTGGCTTTGTAGCGGTCCTCGCTACACCAAACCAACGCTTTTCATTGCCGACCATATAAACATATGTCTTCGTCCATTTTAGAAGCCTGGAGAGCAAAGGAGAGTGGCTCATCCATTTTGAAATTTCAGACCACAGAACATCATGTAGCTGCTGCTTTGTCGGCGCAGTTGCTACTATACGTGGATAAGGAAAACAGGTGATAAACCACAGGAACACGGCAGCCTCGAAAGCAGTCTTTCCTACGCCCTGTCCGGACTTGATGCTGACTTTCGGGCTATGCGCCAGATCTTCGGCAGCTTCCTTTTGCCACTCATCCGGTTCAAACACCAGAACCTCCCGGAAGAACATCACGGGATCATCTCGCCAAAGCGGTATGCTTTCATCGAGGAAATCTGATAGCCAATCCATATTATTGTCCATCTTTCTCCCTCCTTGCCTTTATGACACTCTCCGCCCAAGTTCGCACAAGTTCGTTGCCTTTTGACTCTCCTGCGATCTTCTCCTTCTCAAATCTGAGTTTGGCAAGCGCATCTACAGCCTTTGTTTTTTGGCTTTGAACAGAGGTAAGCTCTTTTTCAAGGCGAGCGACCAGATCCGCCGTGGATGCTGTCATCGTCTGGAGGCTGTAATGCTCTCCCGGCAGGCGATCTCCTTTCTCCACCTTTTCCCGGACACGGTTCTCATAAAGCTCTCTTTCCGCATCGTCTTTGAATGTCCTCTTTTCCTCAAACTTCGTGACCCCGGCCACATAGACGCCGCCCTTTGCTTCACGGTACTTGTTTATTGCCTTCATGATCCGGCGCTCTCTCACCGTAAACAGCATGATCTGATTTATCAGGATTTCTTCCTCATCCTGCGGCATCGTCTCGATGAGTTCTTTTTCATCTTCGTCAAGCGTATCCCAGTAAACAGCAGAATACCCTCCATGCTTTAGCGCATTTTGCGCTCCCTTCGGCGCTCCATGCCCCTTTGCATTCTGTTTGCCCTTGCAATTCTGGTTCCCGGGCTGTCCGCCTCGTTTACGAACGCTCGCCTTTTCTGAAGCATTTTTCTTTTGCGAACGCTCGCCTTGTTTTTTTTTACCGTTTTCATCCCACTTTTGGGTTGATTTCCATCTTCGGACGGTTCCCTCTGGCTTGCCGAGTTTCTTTGCGATATCAACAAGAGCCATGCCAGATTTATACAACTTCTCCGCCTCTATGCTGTCAGGGCTTCTTGCTCTCGGCACCGCCATCACCTCCTATATCGTATTTTTTTCGGATATAGAACAACCGGCAGGCACTTCCTCTCGCGCCGCCGGTCGGTGTTCTATATATACTATAACAGGATAACATCAAATTTTAGTAACATATTCTGCTTTTGAAAATCCTGTGACTCCCTTGGTCATCATGTCAAGAAAATCCTCCTTCGAGAAGTCCGATAACCGGAAAACTTCCTCCGGTTTCATACCGAGCTGTTTTCCGATCTCTTCTACGCTTTTCCCTTCGCCCATCAGCTCTTTTACAATAGCTTTCATGGGTTCCAAAAGATGGGTACCCCTTGCCCTGTTGTGTGTTACAGTTCCATATATGTCTTCTGATCGCTCCGAATGTTTGACAACGACTATCGGCACTTTCCCGTCAAGCATAGACATCAGCGGATCTTCTCCCGCCACGGTCCACCTGTGGAAACCGTCGATAATCGTGTAATCCGGCCGGACAACAATAGGGAGCGTCCAGCCATTTGTCAAAATCGACTGCGTTAAGAGCTTCAAATTCTCTTTCGATACTTTGTTCGGGTTGTAATCATTTGGTTTAAGCCATTCCCGCGGTACCCATTGCAACGTACCCAGCGGTGCGGTCAATTTATTGTCCATGTCTGCTTTCCTCCGTTTTCTTCGCTTCTGCAATGTATTTCCCGTAAATCCGGTGATAAAGAGCCCGGAAGGTCCTCATTTTGGGATCCCCGGATATAAGACCTTCGTAAATATGTTTGAAATCCTCTGGAGTCGCAATCGCCGACACTTGCAGGAAGAAATTCCTGTACCGTTCCGCAATTTGCCTCTTGTGCGGCGTATCAAAATATACATCCATGTTTCCAAACATCCGCACGAGTTCGGTTTTATAATCCTTTTCCGGTGCATCTCCTTCCATTTCACGACGTTTTCTGCTGCTACGTCCAAACATCTCGCTGTCCCAATAAAGCGCCGCAAGATATGCGTTTGGCTCTCTCCGGATTATCCGTTCCATAAGGTCCGGATAATATTCATTCATCTTTACCAGCGATCTCGCCGTGTCTACGGAAAAGAACTGCGAAACCCTAAGCTGCGGCTTTGAACTTCCGGATTGCCACAAAAACAGATATATCTCCGGGATATCGACTTTTTCTTGCTTCAGATAAAGCCAGACATCATTGTTTGTCCAGTCGTATATCGGGAAGATCTGCTTTTTGTTGGTCATGGTCTTTCCGGCCTTTGTCATTGCGGCGATATTCTGCAAACGCTGCAGCGACTCTGCCGTCCGGATCCCTACCATCGTAATCCCTGATACGCAGGTTCTTGGGAGGAAGTCTTGGTATGCGTCAATCCTTGGCCGCAACAATTTATGATTCCTGATCGCAAAGCTCGGTGGGCGCCTTACCCATACATCTTGCTTTGTAGAATCCCAGCAGATAAATGTTTCGTCATTCGACAAGGCGTTGAAGCAGTTGAAATGTTTCACCTCTACGCAGAACCATTCGAACTTTGCCCCCATCATCATGAACTTTCTTCTCCACGCTTTTGTGGTCTCCTCCATGCATGGGAAAATCGCTTCTTCGTCTATGAATTGGACGGTAAGCTGCTTCATGTCTATTTCTCCCCGATTTGCAAGGTTCATAAGAAGCTGCGCTACGCACAAGCTGTCTTTTCCGCCGCTGAACGAAAAGAATACCGGGAGTCCATTTCGGAACACATTCTTGATCCGGATCTCTGCGGCCTTCACCACGTTGATGCTGGCTTCCTTTCTTTTTACAGCCATATGCGCTCACCACACTTCGGACAAATTACAAACCTCCCAGTCCCCGCCGGATCCTGCCCGACGCCCGCATCGCCCCCGCTTTGACGCTCTGGTGCCTGCAATGGAAGATCTGTTCCCTGATCCGCTCCATTATCTGTGGCTTCTGCCTGTTCTCTCTTTTCGTTCGCCTCTTTTATCTTGCGGACTTCTTCTTCGTCAAGGGTTCCATACTCCGAAATCTTTTCCGTGATTTCATCCGCATCGGCGACCATTTGCCTTAAAATATCCTCGTCGAATCCAGGGATATCCAGATCTCCTTCCAATTCTTCCAGGAACTCATTTAATGTATCAAGGTTTTCGATACCAAGGGAGAAGATCTTATTGTCGGCGATCATCAGCTTTTTCTTCTGCGCTTCTGTAAGATCTTCGTACTTATAGACCAACGCCTCTTCTCTGTTCATCCGCAGAAGCGTCTCATATAATCCATTCCCAGCCAAAATGATATTGTTCTCATCTACGACGATCGGTCTGATCTGTCCAAACATGCGAACACTGCGTTCAAATTCCGCCAGCTGCTTTTCCGTATGGATCCTGATGTTGCGTTCCGGCCGGACCAGATCTTTCAGTTTCATGGTTAATTGCTTCATACTTTTCCTCCAAATGCTGTATTTGAAGGAGCATTATGGCTATCTGCAAATAGCTTTATAGCGAATTAAGGAATTTTGCGGCGCCGTCAATCCACTTTGCCGCATCATAAACAATGCTTTGATCAATTTCATACACTTCTCGCCATCCATTTCCCTCCGATCCGGTCCATTGTCTGGCCGGCCACGGGTGGGTTCCACATAAATATCCATTCTTCCACCGATATATCGGCGGCATGCTGACTTTATGATAATGGATAAAGGCAAGTATTTCTTCGTGACTCCACGAAGCCAAAGGGCTGTATCTGGTAACGCCGTTCCCGTTACTGTATATATTGGATCCTTTTCCGCAGTAATTCCCGTCTGCGCGCCGGCGCCCAAGAAGTATCACGTCCAGGTTATTCTCTTTGTAATACTTCGCCTGCGCCCTATGCTGCACAATGGAGAACCATTTCGCTGCGGTTGCGCTGTCCTGCGGGAAAAGCATAGAAGGGTGTTTGGATAGCCATTCCAAATCCTGTCCTGTGTTTATTATCTCCAGTTCTTTTGGTTTGTGCTTATCCACCCATTTCATAAACGCCGGGTATTCCAAGCTGCAGATTCCCATCATGCAATCCGCAATTCCCGCTCTACGGCATATTTCTCCGAGCACAAGGCTGTCTTTCCCGGCGGACCATGCGTATGCCGCTTTTTTCCCACCGGTCGTATGCCGGATCTCATCAATGGTCGAGCAGACCTTTTCATCCAGTTCCTCTCTTGAAACCAACTCTTCAATACGTTTCACGGCTTTCAGCCAGTCCTCATTCCGTATTGACTGTTTTTTACCGAGCACTCTTTCCATGCCGCACCTCCGCTTTTGTAACTATCATCCCCACAATTCCACTTAACAGCACTGTTGTAAGGCTGCCTAGGGTTTTATATGGTCCACTGTTCAAAACCGTCCCGTAGGCAAAAATAGGAAGCCCTACGGCCAAAGCAGAGATGACTCCATACTGTATTCCTCTTGGAGTGAACCTCACTCCCTTCAGAGTCATGACAGTCGGCAACAGTGTCGATGCCCGCAATGTCCCGTAAAAGAGAAACAGGTGCGTGACTGTCATCCCCGGTATATTGGCAATCAGGATCCCCGCCAAAAGCAGGACGACCATGGCCGTCTTCGTCTTTTTGAGTTCCTTACCGCCGCACATGTCCGTTACAAGAGATGACGCAGCGCATAAATTGCTGTCTACCGTTGATAAAAGCCCCGATATGATCATGAACAGGAACGGAAGCACCATCCACGCAGGGAACATCTCACGAATCAGTTCAAAATTGATAACGCCAAGATCTTTCGCCTGATATCCGATCCCAGCTCCGGCAAGCCCGAGGATTCCCATTGAAAAAGGAACCATCCCAAACAATATCGCCCCAACCAAAAAAGCATGGCCGATCCGATTGCTCTTCACTGCGAACGCTCTCTGCCAGAACGATTGATCTCCAAATGGTCCGGAAAGCAATCCGATTGTCGTTGGCAATCCGAAAGCAAGAAACACCTCTATTCCGTCTTTCGACCAAAATGACGTGTAATTCCCAGATATTCCATGTATTCCTTCCAGTATTCCAGAAGTTCCGCCGGACTTTATCGTCATGATCAAGAATGCTGCGCTTGCCGCCAGCATAAAGATCATCTGTATTGCATCTGTCAACATGGACGCTTTTATTCCCGAAAACAAAGAATACGATAAAGCAATGACCGCCAACAGAACAGTGACAAGCTCAAATGATATTCCGGTCGCAGTGCTTAACACCTGACTGCCGGCCAGAAGCTGAACCCCGGTCGATAATACCGAAAGCCCCATAAGCTGAAAGAGATACACCCGCTTAACGCCTTCAGAATTATACTTGTCCCTCATGTATCCGGATAGCGTGATGCCCTCCGGCATTTCCTTCCGGATCCGCTTTGCGAATGGTATGAAAATAATCAGGCATAGCACATTTGGCGCCAAAAACCAAAAAAGCCCGACAAACCCATTTGTATACGCTTTTTCCGTCGATACAAATAGTGCCGGTGCCCAGATCCATGTAGCTGCTATACTCAAAGCAGACATTATCCAATTTTCTCTTCGGTTCCCAACGCAGAACCTCTCTACGTTTTTCTCCTTTTTAGTAAATATCAGCGTGGCGGCGATCATAATCACCGCGTAAATCGCCAGAATTACTAATCCATTCATCTGAAATTCTCCTTTTGCATATTAAAGGAGCATCCGGTGTCTTTCTCTTGCTCTTCCCCCTCTCCAGACTATACTGAAAGAGCCACCGGCAACCCGGTGGCTCATGGCTTATGATAAGATTTTACTCCATTATCATACTCATTTTCCGTTATTAAGTCAAGTTTAAGTTAACGCTTTTCGTTAGTTTCTCTCAAGCCTTTAAAATCAATAAAAACGGAGTCCGTTAATTCCAAAAAATAAAGCCGAAAGTCGTTCCTCTGCTGTCTTGATATCATCATATATCGTAACCTTGCTGACGCCGAATTTTTTCGCCAGCTCTGCTGCGGATGATCTCTCCTTTGTGATGTACATGGATTTTATCACCTTATACTGTCTCTTTTCCTTTTCGCTGTACTTTCCGCAATACATCCGGTATACATCAAGCATCCGATCAACATGAGATATGATAATCCCCGTACGCTCTGCAGACTCTTTGATAGAATTTACAATCACCCCATCGCTCGCCTTCATGCTCATAAGATCTTCGATGACCTCTGCTGTGGATTTTTCCGAATGCTCTTTCTGATAGACCGCCTTTGCGCAGCTCTCCTTGAGCATCCTATAATTTCTAAGAAGCAGCCTCGTGTTATGTAGCCGCCGGTCCTTCAGCTCTTTTTGTTCTTTTTGATGTGCCTTTTGCAACGTGTCCGCGGCTACAGACGCTCCCGCAAGTGCTGCTTTTGCAATCATCGTTTCCACTTCCTCTTTTGTGAGTGCTACGAATTCAACACGATCATTCATGTCCATGTCAATTTTACCTCCGACTATTTGTATATCGCTCTCAGGACTCCGTCTTTATATGCCTGTTTTTCTTTTTCCAGCATATCAGATCCTTCCAACGCCGCATCAAGCGCCTGTGCCGTTCCGCACTCCGGACAGATCAGCGTTTCGTTATCTATCCGAGACAGAGCCGGTACCCCTTCATATTCTCGGTTGCAGATCGGGCATACCTGCCTCCCCTCTGGAATTATTTCTCCACACGCTACGCAATGTTCCTCCATCAATTTAAAAATCCTCCTCTCTCTTTTCTTCTCCAAACATGCCGAGCTTGAATCCAAGCTCCACACATCCTTGTACGATGGCTTCGAGTTCTATTCCCGCCACATGGCACATGGTAAACTCTAAAACCATTTGCCCGTTTTCTTCTTTCATGTTACAGAAGAATCCCTTCTCAACAATTTTCTCCTCTCCATCATCATAGTGTATCGTAATTTTATCCACTTCACGCTCTTTGCTCATGCGTTCTCTCCTTTCTGTATGGACATCTGTGCCATACACAGCATACTTTATACATGTTTTGTAGGTACTTCTCGTTCGTACATTCTCCCATCATGCCCCTATATTCACACTTTCCGCAATAATCCTTGTGTGTGGGGAATAAAATAATTTCACTCATTCTGCCCTCCATCAGGAATAGCATCAGGGAAATCAAATATGGTCATTTGCCCTGGAAGCTCAGCTTCGTTTACCGGTCCGCCCGAATCAGCCGTAGAAATGCCGCTAATCTGTGACCAGCACTCCGGACCATACCCTCTTCGCATGCTTTCCGGATCCGTTAACTTCTTTCCGCATTTCTGACATACTGTATACATTTCTTCGCCTTCTTTCGCTCATATTCTCACCATATCCCTCGTTGCAGATCTAAACATCATCAAAAGCATCTCGGATACCGGTCTCTCCCTGTCCGCCCGCACCGCTTTTTTAACCGATTTCAACTCATTTCCGCACGGGCAATATACTCCGACTTTGTAAGGTATCTCTGTCTTTATCTTGATGAAAACATCATGGGGCATAACATAATAATTGTAATCTCCTATGAAATTATGACCATTCTTCGAGCGAAAGTCCTCTACCGATGATTTGACCTCATAGCAGTAGAAATCTCCCTTTTCGATCCCGCTCACAGTATTATTTACCGGCTTGAATTTCATGTAGTCTACCCTTATTGCATGAGTCGTTGCATAATCAAAAGTAACTTCCCTGGCCCAATATATCCTCGGATCATTGTGAGGATTTATATGTTTCTCTGCCAAATCCGAAAGAAACTTCGTTGTCTCTTCTCTTGTCATCCACTAATACCTCCGCTTCGCTTCACTCAAGCTGGCCATCTGTCTTTTTTGAAGGTCTCCGTAGAACTCTGCATTCGCATTTGTCACTTTATAGCACATCTTCTCTCCAAAAAATATGATATATGTATCTGTGATCAACTCATGGAGCACCGTTGTATATTCTTTTGTCATCGCGCAACCGCCCAATGCGGGGCTTCCTTTTTCTGTAACGTCGAACCCCGTACATGTACTCCCCCAGATCTGCGGAAACACCACAGCATCAATTTCCGCATATACATACTTCTTATTCTTTTTCTTCTCTTCAAAGATTTTTAAGAACTCTTCGTCTCGAGACAAGGCTACTCTTGCTTTGTACTCCAACAGTTCCAAGTTTGGGTATCTTGCATTCACAATACCACGCTCCTATCTGTATTCTTTTCCTGTTTGCTTGTCCTTCAGGACAATCCGGCCAACAACCTCAAAACCTGCCAGCTCTGCGGTTTGTTTCATAATCGGGATTAGGCTACTGATCACAGCCATTCGCTCTGTCTCCCGCCGGATCTCTTCTTTCCGAATATTTCTCCATGCGGATCCCACCGTCGGATCCGGATATCCTTCCGCATTTTTTCCCATGTTGTCTGGCATTTTTATCTTCCTCCCCTCTTAATATCTGTTCTCCTTGAAAACGAATCAATTTCGACGCTTTATTAGGCATGCTTCTCTACCCTTCCTTCCGATACGGATCTGGGCGTGGGAGCCACGCAACAACATATTGATCTACAATACCAGGACCGTGCCACCAATGACCGTTTCCGAACTTATAATTCCGTATGTCTTCAATGTCCTGGAATTTTGCCGTCACCTGATATTCGTAAAAATCTTGCGTCACTGGATTTGTCTTTTCTTCCGGCAGACGTTCCTCTACCGGTATCCACTTTTCCTTGCTCTTTTTACCATCCTCAAATCCTTTCTGATACCATTTTCTCCGGCTACATTCTCCGCAATGAGCATTGCCATTCATATGTTTGTTGATGATTCTCTCTATTGCTCCAACTGGAAGACACACAGCTCCATATCCACCTTTTACTTCCGCATATACTGCTGAAGATTTTACCTCTTCCAGAATTTTCTCTAATTCATGCATTTCAATTTCCTCCTAAATGTCAGTTTAGTGCTAAATAGCACATGATTCCGCACTCCCGCATTATTTCATCTTCTATCCGCCCTCGATCCGGGGAAAGTTCATCCAGAAAAACTCCTTTAATGCACGAGTGCCCTACTTCCCTTTCCAATTTCGCCATCCGGTCAAATACTTCCGGAAAATCCTTCCTGATTTTATTCCAATAACCCATGCCTCCTTTTACACATCCGACACAGTTGTTATTCTGATACCCAAGATCATACATGACTGGCCTTTTGATCCCTAGTCTATCCAATATTGCATGTGCGTCTTGTTTAGTCAGATTTCCCTCTATCAGTGGATATTCGTGCTCAAACTCTGGCATGGATTCATTCAGACGTTCTGCTCGGCTCTTTTCTTCGACATCAAATCCCCAGACATATGTAATGTCATAATCCTTATGTGTGTCTTCCCATTCTTTTCGCACTCTCTTTTTTAAAATCTGCGTGCATTTTGCTCCATAGGCTCCATTTATATATCGGAATTGCTGTATTACATTTTCAACACTTCCGTACGGAGATTTTAGAATCTGCACTGGTTTATTCAAAAATTTCTCACAATCTTTAATAAACCTCATGCTATCAGAATGTTGGTTTTCAATATCGATATAGATGTACTCATCCACTCCTTTTGCTAAATATCCTGCAATAAATGATGATACTCCGGCTGATAACCAGCACACTTTTCTCTTTTCTTTCACACCAACCACTCACCATTCCGGTGATGTGGTTAATTATTTAGATTGCTCTTATGCGATACCTTTCATTTCTTCCCGATACCTTATAGCCACGATGATAAATTTTACATACAGCCATCCCCGTTCTCCGCTGCACAACCCGGTTTCACCGGGATAGGCGTTACTCCTTTCTTTTTGTTTTCATATTCCTCCACTAAATCTTAATTTAATACTTCTATCTTTCTATTTTGCTTTATTTCTCCTGTACTTTTCATTGTTACTCCTCTCTAACAAGAACAACTCTCGCAGCTGCTAGAACTGCGACAAATCCGTCAATTACCCCTACCATGAATATCTTGGCACTATGTAAAGCTTCTTCTATATCATCCGTTCTTAAATTTTCATGTTCAACTCCAAGTTCATCGCATGTCAAAAGCCACGTTCCTGGATAAGAAATATGTCTATGAACTCTGAATTTGATCCCTCCAGCTTCTACCTCTATTACCGTTGGTTTTCTTTCTTTATCCCCCTTTACATGAGTTGAAATATCACGTATTCTTATTTTTTCTAACTCACTCATACTATTCCTCCCTATCTACCTGTCCAGATTCTTCCAACCATTTCTCAATACACGGTAAACAAATATAGCAGCTGCGCCATCCGGCCCCTTCAATAACTGCCTGCTGTCTAATCATTTTCTCTCCTTTGTATATTTCTTTTTCGCATACACAACATCTATGCTCCTTTCTGATCTTTACAACCTTTTCAGAGAAGTTACTTTCTGATCCGTCCATATCTCCCGCAAAGATCTGGCTGTCAACATACATTTCTTCTGGATATTTCATCTCATTCAACCCCACCTTTCTCGACTATCTCTAATACACATGTATAACAATCATATTTTTTACAAATACGGTTCTTTACTTTCAAAAATTCAATAGCATCCACTATTCATCCTCCTCTTTCTTGCTTTTGCAATTTGCACTTTCCGTTCCATAATCCCTCCGTGCATTTTCATCCAGTTATTTGATATCGACATACCCGTGGCCAATGTCAATAATAACCGTGGAGTTACTCTGGCCTGAAATTCCATCGTGATTTCTTTCGGAATTTCCAAGCTTTGCCCTATCTTTTCTGTTTTTGATAATTGTGCCGGTTTTATAGGGAAATCCAATTCTTCTATATCACCAAGCTTTCGGCCGTCCACATACAGTGTCCCTCTCATTTTGTCGTACCTCTCAATCTTACCGGAAGGACCAGAGCCTTCATATCGGAGTCTTCCGCCTGGACGATCATCGGAACCGAAGGAGAGGAAAAATTCAAAGTTATATTCTCACAAGTGAAGGCCTTTATTGTTTCCAGAACCAGCCGGGAGTCAAACCCGATACGGATCGGCTTCTCGATCGGGCTCTTGAGCGTGATTTTCTCACGATAATTTGTCACTTTATCCTGAAGGATCACATTGATCTCCTCTCCGTCAATATCAAACTCAGCGGGAACGCTTTCATCCGTACACATCTTCGCTCTTGTCATGGCACCTATGAGTTCTTCTCTGTTCACAATGGCGTAATTCTCCATATTTACGAACATCTTCTGATACGGAACAAATTTGCCATTGCGGATTCTCGTACGGATCAAGTATGTATCTGTCTTGAAAATGGCGCCATTCGCATCATATGAAAGCGTCACGTCATCGTCCATCCCCATCGAAGTAAGTTTCTTTGCGGCTGTTTTAGGAACAATCAGTTTGAGTCCGGAAACTCCAGAAACAGCGTTGATCTGATCCCAACACATAACATGACCGTCGGTAGCCGCAAGGTTCAGATTGTCGCCATCCCCTTCAAGGTATATTCCTTCAAGTTCAGGGCGGCCAGGCGACTTGTCGGCAGCCGCATAAAGCGCATGTGATATCGCCTCCATCAAGAGCGCTCCCGGAAGGACAATCCCCTCCTCTTTGCCGGTTTCTGTTTTATCGTACATAAAGCTTTCCGCCGGGAATGACTGGTAACTGTTTTTAATCTTCTCCATCTGGATGGTCACCACATCTTTATCATCACAGGTGATCTCCACATCACCCTCCGGAAGATTTTTTATCAGGTCAAACGCTTTCATCGGAATGATGAATGATTCATCCTCTGTGCCCTCTAATTTGACCTGTATCGTCATTTCTCCATTTGCAGCTATTGCATAACCTTCTTTGACCAAAACGCCTCCAAGAGCGGGGATCTGCGGATTTTTCTGCACAACGCTCTTTACTTTGTCAATAGCTCTGACCAGCTCATATTTTTTTAACTTCATGCTCTGTCTCCTTCCCGAAGTTCTATCCCATCTAAAAATCGCAGAACTCCATTTGAATACTTGATTTTATATGCTTCGAGATCCTCCCTGTTCATGTACTTGTGCCCGTAGATCTTTTTCATATCACGGAACACCACCCATGGAACACGGTAAAAATCATCCAATCCTATTGAAACTACCAGAAAACACATCGCTCCAAGTTTCATGTATCTCTCAAAGCAGCTCTCCTGTTCTTCTGTAACTACGTCTCTCATGATCTTCTCTTTATCCGTATGCTTTGCGTCGAACAGTACCATAGTCGCATCCATCAGAATCCCTTTGAAGTCCGGCTGTGCCTGTTTCGCAAAGCAACAGATAAATTGTCCTCTTTTCCGGTCATACGGTTTCAGCACTCTCATCGGCTCCGGGGTTTTCTCTATGACGGAAATTCCTTTTTCCTCATAAAATTGGCAAGCTGCGCTGATCATGCCCTCAAAATATTCTCCTGATACTCTGGACCGGCTCCCGACCAATGCCCTACTGTATGTATCCATTCTCTTTTGCCACCTTCAGTAATTTATTGATCGTAACAGCTCCTATCCCCGGGATTTTGGATGTCTGCAGTTCTGCAAGGAAATCATTTGTACTTTTCCCGCTGCGGACCGACTTCTTGCCGCTGTTAAAGCCCTCGCTTCTGGCTTTCTCAACCCGATCCTCCACATAGTGTACGAGCTGTTCATCCGTCATCTTCCGCATCTTTACTGCCTTTTCGTGGATACGAACTTCATCTTCTGTTCTTCTGCAGTTCCGTTTACTCTTCCCCATGTCTGCTCCTTTCTATTCGTCCTCCAGCCCTTCGAGCGGAGGAACTTTTACTCCATGTTCTTTGCACCACTTTACGAAACACGGTTTGCACATATATGCAAAGGCGTTTGTCTTCCCGCCTCTTTTTGTTCGTGCCGTAATGGATACCATCCTGTTTTTCTCCTGCTGTTTGTGGCATTCCGCACATTCTCCCATCAGCTTTGCAAGGATTTTCTCGCTCTTTTTCCTTACAAGGAGCTGATCCGGGAACTCCCGCTTCATGGAATCTTCTCCAACAATATCGATAAGACTGTCTTTCATAAATACCGGTGTCTTTTCCTTCTCTGCCGCTTCAACGATCTTCCGGATCCACTCCGGGTCCGGAATGACCTTCCCTTTTCTCCGTCCCGTCTCTGCACCGATGATTACCCAGTCCACCTGACGGAACAAAATGTTATGCTTCTCGGGAAGAACGTCTTCCAGAATCGGTTCTATGCTCACAAATGTGTTGCGCCGCGCCGGCAGGAAGTTAAACTTATGCATTTCCTCTTCCCGTGTGATCGATGTTCCGTAAAACATATTCGCCCCGCCGGGAAGCATATCCAAATCCGCATACCTCTCTGTGTTTTTCGTGAGGAACAGATAGTTATGCTGTGGATGCTCCGCACAACACCGGAACACATCGTTGATCCAGGCGTCCGGCACCCAGTCTCCGAACAGATCCGCCATGGCTCCAACGAAAATGTTCTGGCCCATCTTCAATTTATCCAGAGTGCAGAAGCGATACCTGTGCATCGTCGGTTCAAACCCGAAAGGATATATGATCTGTTTTCCGTTTTCCCCTATGAAAGGCTCGTCCAATACATAACCGCCTTCATCTTTCCGGTATTTGTCAGTCTTCCTTATGTTCAGCTTTACATTCCCGGAAAATCTAAGGCTCATCGTTCTGGCGTAGCAATACTCGCATCCGTGCCGACACCCAGTCACGATATTCAGCGTGTGATCGCAATATTCTATACGGCTTTTATTCACGATTTTCACCTCCATGTATCCTTTTATGACATTCATTACATAACAATTGTCCGTTCCCGACATCCAAGGCTCTTGAAAAATCTTGATGAAGACTTACTATATGGTGTGCTTCAAGACCGTCTTCCGCTCCGCACATCTCACATTTACCGTCTGCTTTTTGATAGACCGCTTTTACCCATGCCAAATATTCTTTACTTCTTCGGAATTTTCTGATCTTTTCCGTTATCCCGCCTTTCCAGTTGGGATTGTCCTTGCCTCGTCTTGTCTCAGACATTCTCCTTTTAGTTTCGTCAGAGTGATGTTTTCCGGTCATAGAACCAGGTTTCCCTTTTCTTGCCTCAACAGATTTCCTTATAGACTCTTCTCTCTTCTTTTCCCCTGTCATTCCGTGCATTCGAATACCATATTTACACATCCAATAGTGAATTGTCCTTGCATGGCATCCCGCAACTTCGGCCATTGCGTATATGCTTCTCAACTCATCGTATTTTCTCTGCAGCCATGCTTTGTCCTGATAAACTGGTCGGTTCATAATCCTTCGCCTCCTCCATTCTCGGCAGCTTGTCCAGAAGATTGCATGTTTCTTCTAAAGCCTCTCTTCTGTAATCCGAATATCCATAATTATCTTTTATCCTAATCAGGATCTCTACGATTTCTCCAATCTTCATCTATTCCACCTCCCAATATTCAACTGTGTATTCCATCTGTGGTTTTGGTTTATTTTCAGTTCCCGGAGCTATGCGTCTTCCAATCTTCACCGCATATCCGGCTTTGGCCAATATCGATACCAACTGCAGTCTGTCTTCTTCGCTCCACTGTGCAGAACCTTTCCGGATACTCCTGATTATGTTCGTGGCCATATTATCCGCACCTCCTAAGTCCTTTGCCTTTGTCCTTTTCTATGGTTTCCAACATTTTCTTTTTAAAAGCCTCGGTGAACGCTTTTACCTCTGGCGGCATTCCGCAGTTTCGGGATCCCCGGCACTGCACAATATCATTATCTTTCCACTCCATCGTGAAATACGGTTTATCCGGTTCCTGCTCCTTCCGGATGAAGAAAATATTCGTTTCCCCTCTGGCCACTCTGTCAACATAGGTACCAACGCAATGATGCAGGGCGGCCCCTTCTGCCTTAATATCCTCCGCACTGGCAGGAACAACCAGGAGAAGTCCTTTTCCCTTGACTTGAAAGGCGTTTTGAACATCCTTGTTCTCTCCCAGGATTTCTTCCAGAGCACGTTTTGTCTGCTCCATCCGTTTCTTTGCTTCGCGTTCTCTCTCCGCACGCTTCTTTGCTTCGATTTTATCTAGGTTTTCTTGATATTCTTTTGCAGTCCGATCGTGAACCTTCTTGAAGTTATTCGGCATATAAATAAACATATCGTCCAGATCGTAACCCAGCTCTTTGCACCATTTCAGATACTCAAGCCAATCCTTTGCCATGTTTCGCTTTCTCTCAATCCGCGGATCTTCCCTCTCTCGGTAACGCATGTAGGAATACCTCCAACACTCTCCCGATTCTCCGATCGGATATTTTTCACTTTCCCTCGTAATGTATTTCATAATCTTGTGGAGTGTAGCTTTCCTGTTCGCCTGCTTCAGGAGTTCCGTGTTGCAGGTAAACGTCTCGTAATATTCCTTTAACTGTTCAGGCTTGAACTGCAGTCCGATTTCCTGCGCCACTTGCAAAAGGCGAAGTTCGTAATGGTCTCCATCAATCGCCTGGAGCAACTTGGTATTCACTTTGTTCAGCCCCAAAATCTCATATATGGTGGATCCTTTTTCCCGGATTTTCCCTACCATATTTCCTGAATATCGGCAATTTATAATGTCTTTCGCCAGTCTGTTCAGTCCCATTTTGCAGATCCATTCCAACTTGGGGAACTGTATGTACTTTGAGATTGCATCCTCATACCGCAAAGCTACTGTTGGCATATTCCCTGACAGCACTTCTAATGCCGAATATTTCATCGGGGTATGCTCCCATGCCGCCGGAAGATTGCCCGGATATAAAATACATTCCATGCAGGCTATTCTTCCCTGATCAGGACACCATCGGCACTCCCCGCGCTGCTTATATACTCCCCACTCATAGGATTCATATTTTGGCTTTCCTTTCGGAAATGTATATATTGCCCTGCTATATTCGAATATATCCTGTTCAATCCGGCTTTTATCGATCGTGAACTCCACATATTTATCGCTCCGTATTCTCCGATCTGCCCGAAAATATCGAAGGGCGAATCCCTTTTCCATTGGATCTACATACAAGAACCAACGTTCATCGGATATCTGTCCCGGCATCTTCCCCCTTGCCTTAATCGTTACACGGCTTCCGCAGAAAGGACATATCCCCTTTTCATTGTTTCGAAGTCTGATATCTTTTCTCTTAACCGTTCCGATTTTCTTACAGTGCGTGCATTCGCATACAGCCTCGCCTTTCTTCTCCTCTTTGTAGATCAGATACCGGCTGAAGCTCATTCCAGTCTCCCACACCCAATCTTCGAATTCTTTTGGTGTATTCTTAATCGGATCCATCACTGCATCAATTTTGTCAGTCTCTTTTTTGTGTCGTGCCGCCAGCTTTCTGTCGAGGACTCCTTGTTGGAATCTATGTATTCCTTCCCAAGGAATGTATTTATCTTCCCGGTCGATATACTCCTTAAAAAAATCTTCGACAATTCCCGAATCATTATCCGATGTCATAACAGCATTCAACCGGTATTCCCATTTGTTACGACGATCATCCCACACATGATCGAAGAGCGTAAAATTCTGCATTCTTTCGAATGTTCCGGTAATCCACTTTGTTTTTGACGTATTCAGATCTTGTGTGATATAATCCTCATGGGACAGAAATGTCCTAAACTCTGCTTCTGTATTTCCTTTTGCAAGGTCCTTTATCTTGAAGAAATTCAGAAGCAGTATTTTTTTGTTTTCTATCAGCTCAGCAGTAACTACATGAGTGGCGCAGGCGGTAATTCGATTTGCCATATTCATGACACATTCCGTAGCAACAGGTCTTTCTATTTTTGACAGATTCCTTTTATCCAATGAATATCCCTCCTTTTTTACAGAAGATCAAATAATGACATCTGGCCTTCAGGCTCTTTATTCTTCTGGGGTTTGTCGCTCTTTTTCTCCGGCTCCGAGATCTTCTTTTCTTCGACGGCTTTTTGGGGATTTGTTTTCTTTTTCTGGTTTCCGGATCCAGATTTTCTCTTTGCCGCTTCCGCTTTATTTTTTGCTTCCCGTTCCTTTCTCTCTTTTTCCTTTTTCTCCTCAAGTGCTTTGTCATCCAACCGGAAGTAGTCCTCCGCCCATTCATAGACCAAATCATCACGTATTACCGCGCAATTCCCTTTCGCCTGCTTTTTCGCCTGGCTACGAATGTAGGCGAAGCACTTAATCCAAGTTTTATGTTCCTGAATGATATCTTCTGCCAGCCCAGGATCCTCTTCGCATCTCTTAATCAAATGGCTTATGATCGGATCTGCAAACTCTTTATCCTTTGCCTCCTTCACTTCATCTTCAAGCTTTTGCTTTGCCTTTGCATGTATATCTCCCGCATTCGCTTTTTTCGCCGTTTCCACTTCTTCCGGAGTTGGATCTGGAATATTTCCAGTCATTATATCCGCAAGCGATGCCTTTCCCATCGGGACAAAATCATCCCCTTCTGTATTTTTGTCTTCTTCGGATGCAGCTGCATCAAGTGTTCCCCGATCAATTGCTTCAATCGCTTTTCCGACAGAACTTTCAGGTCCACCGCTCTCCTGTTCCTCTTCTGCAGCGGATGTTAATGAGTTGTATTCCTTTTCCAGTCGGTCATTGGTTACATCAAACAGAGTGTTCCCAGCCTCGTCATAGAACACTGTGACTGCATCCCGTTTAAGGATTTTGTACTCTTTTCCCCTGATTTCACCCTGGAACTCTTTCTGATCGCCCGCATACCCGCTCTCCAAATACCTTTTAACAACCTCATTCCATGGCCAACCATATGTGTTCTCATCACTTGGCCCCAGCGTAAAGTGTTTCACATTGTTTTCCATCTGCATTCTCCTTTTCAAAATCATTGTCATTTAACTCCTGAATTATGAACAGGTTCTTCTATTGCTCGTTTAAAATCCCATCCTCGTTTAAGCCTATTTAGTATCGTGCTTCTCGGTATTCCCTGTTTTTGTGACCACTCTGATATTGTCAGAGATTCTCCACCATACTCATAATGCGGTGTATTCCTTCGATTGTTCATCTGAGTCTTGGAATCAGTCCATCTACAATTGTCAGGCGTGTAATTCCCGTCTACATCAATCCTGTCTATGGTTTTTTTGCAATCATATCCATTTTCATCCGCCCACTTTTTGAAAGACAGAAACTCGTGCCATTCAGTGCAAACAGAAATCCCTCTTCCTCCGTAATCCTTAAAGGCTTTATGATTAGGCTTTTCACATCGATATAGCATCTGACGCCATATTTCATATAGGCGTGTTCCTTTTCCTCCATGGATTTTGTTTGGAGAAACATAACATTTTCTGCATCCTTGTTTCGCCTTTTTTAAGTCCTGCCCGCTCTTTATCTTTATGCTCCCGCAATCACATATACACAACCATCTTGCAGACCCGCTGTTGTTATTATCTGCCCGTTCAATTACGGTCCATTTTGCAAATTTTTTTCCAGTCAAATCTTCAAAGTTCGCATTCATCTCAATCCCTTCTCCCTCATGAGCCGATCTATAAATTCAGGAGTTGATACATTTCTTGCAGAGTCTGGTTCTTTGCCCTCGATTTTCGGCGTTTTCTTCTCCTGTTCCCTGCAGCTAAGCATGTACTCTGATTTCTTTTGCAGTACAAGCTCCGGAAGTCGGCTGTCATTGATCTTGCGCTGCACAATAGCGTCATAAATCTTGAAGAAATGTGCCCGGTTCGCAACCGGATTATCTCCCAGGCATAATTCCCTGAATCCCATCCGTTCCACAGCTTCCCTTGTCGGACCAGACAGGCTTTCCACAGCCTCGTCCGACCGGTAATATCCGTATTTCTGGATCGCACGCTGCACATCACCCCAGGCTTCTCCGGCATCTTTTATTTGTGGTGATGTATACTCCGCACATTTCGCTCTTATTTCTGCAATCTGCGGGGGATACGTCTGTGTTGCGATCAGCTCTTGAAGTGCTGTCTCGCAGATCTTGAAGTCGATATCTCCAAGCATTCGGTACCACAACTGAATACTGTACTTATCAGGCATGATGTTAAACGTCGGATACGCACTTTTGATAGCAGCTCTTATCACATCAAACTCCTGTGGTGTCATATTAATTTCCACCTCCATACCAATCGGCTGTAGATTCCATGTACTGTCCGGTTGTCATTCGGCGATTGTCCGGCGCCGCAGATCTCATGGCCGGTGCTTTGTCCTGTGCCCGTCCAAGCCAACCGGTAATGAACCGCTTAATCCCACGCTCTGTCTTCCGATTTTTCGGATTGCTGTCAAGCCACGCATACATCTTTCGGAATTCCTGTTCCACATCAATAGCGGGATACAGTTGGCGAAGAGAGTTAAGGTAATTGATCGTAACATCGAAAGAACCGGATCCCGTTACAAGGGGGAGGGATATGAATACGTTCTGCTCGGAGGTTATTACCTCCGGGCATATAGTATCTTTCTCTTTATCTTTATCTTTCTCTATCTCTTTCTCTATCTCTACGTTACCGATGCGTTTCACCCCTGTTACATTGGTGTTACATTGTAACGCTTTCTGTTCTCTGTGTTTTCTTACTCGTTCTGCGCTTGCGCTTTCAGAACCCACCATTTTATCACATTCCGTTAGGCGGTATTCCGTTTCATCAACCAACTCCATTAACCCCTGTCGGATCAGGAAAAGAACCGTTACCTTGACGTTCTCGGAATCCTCATCGAGTTCCAATGCCAGCTCTTCGTAGAAGTCGTCTTCCACCCCTTCAAAATAGATTTTCCCGTCCTGCTTCATGGCGATAAGCAGCATCTTGAGGTAGATAATCGTATATGTATCCCCGCCGGCGATCTTTCTGAGTTTCTTAATCGGCTTCTGCCGGAAGAATCCCTCCGGCAGTTTCAGCCAATAGTATCGTTTTCCCATTCAGCTATCCTCCTAGTAAATTACTTTTGAGCCATCGTCTGTTTTAATGACCGTGATGCTCTGGCTAAACCTTGCTTTCATGGCGTCATCATGTGTGATAGCCATAATCTTGACGTCAGGATATCTGTGGCGTATTGTTTCGAGCGAATCCACGTAGGCCTGTGCTCCATCATCATCCAAAAACGGAGGCTCATCGATGAACAGCATTCCAAGCTGAATTCCGGCCGCAGTAGCCTTAATCTCTGAAAGAGCAAGGATCACAGCAAGAGAAGCTTTAACCTTTTCTCCTCCACTCTTTGATGCGTACGGCAAGGTAGTCTTTCCGTATTCAGCTATCAGCACATCCAGAGTGGCTTTATCTCCATCCTTGCCTTTTACGGTCCGCTCCATGACGAACTCAACTCCCATAGTTCCGCCGGTCATCTGGCCAAGAATATTGTTTGCCGTATCCGTGATGTGAGGGATAATGTTCCTAACGATCTGATGCGGAACCCCGTCCTGACTAAACGCCTGTTTCAGTACATCATAATGTGATGCCAACTCCGCCTCTTTGGAGATTTCTATTTTCAGTTCATCCATTTCTTTTCGGATCTTCATCACATCTTCCGAGCGCTGAATCAGGATACCTTTTTGAAGTTGAAGCTCCGAAGCTCTTTTCTCAAGATCCGCTTTCTTCTTCTCCAGCTCATGTAAGTGTTCTTCTTTTCCCCGTGGGATGCCGGAGAGCAGCTCCTGCTTCTGCAAGAAGTCCGAAAATATTTTCGTCCACTCATCGTTTTTCCGGTTCTCCCGTTCCTTCAGGTCTGACCGCTTCTCTTCCAAGTGTTTTTTTCGTTCTTCGTAGACAGGAATGTTTGTTTCCTGATCTGCGTATATCCGGAGATCATCAACCGTCCTCTTGGCTTCCTCGTATTTTTTAACGGATTCCAGTAGTCTGTGAACGGATTCCGTTATCTTTTGGCTTTCTATTTTGACCGTAGAGACATTTTCCATGCATGAGCCTATTGTTTTATCGTTAGACTCTTTTTCGCCTTCCAGACGGGCACGCAGCGCCTTCTTTTGTTCCGCCTCCTCTTTCTTTTTCCGGAACAACTCAAGCTCAGAAATTTCCTCCAAAACTTTCCGCTCTTCTTCCGGCGAGTACCCAATCTCTGACATTTCCTTTTTCTTGGCTCCTGCATATGCAGCGTAATCTTCCTTGGCAATGCGGATGGCCTCCTGCATCGAAGCAATATCTTTTTCGACCTGCGCGATTTTACCTACATCCTCTCTCGCTTTCTCGAGGAACCGGCATGTAGCATTCGCGATATCCGGGCATCCGGAGTCTTCCATGAAAGCCTGCTGTTTCTTATATGCCGCAAGATCGGCCTCTGCAAGTTTGAGCTGCGTAGAAATCTGATGTACAGATTCCGTGACTTCTGCATGTTTCTGATTCACCTCGGACGAGATTGCAGCACAGCGATCCTTTTTCTCCCGAATGGCCGTGAGCTCTTTCCTCTTTTCCTCCAGTTCAGCAAGCTTCTGGTCGATCAGCGCTACATCGGCATCCTCAATCTCAAGAAGCTGCTCCTCTATCCTGCGGTTTTGCGCCTGAGTGGTATTGATGATGTTCTCATAGCGTTGGATCTGGGATTCCTTCTCTTCCAAAGATCTTTTTCCAGATTCATACTCTGCCACCACCGGAGCAAGATCTGTTACCATAGTTACCGCTTTCTGATACTCCTGTGCTTTTTCACGTACCATGTCAGCATTTCGGAGGAAAAGCTCGCAAGATTCGATTTCGCGCTGTATTCCTTCTGCTTCTGTCCTTGTTTTTTCCAGTTCTTCTTTTGCTTTCTCGGATGATTCTTTGAGGCGATCTACTTCTTTCACCGCTTCAAGGTACCCGCTCACCTGTTCTTTGCATACCTCAATATCCTGATCGGTCATCTTGCGGATGTCCGACAATTCCCCTATCTCTTTCTCGAGACTTTCCAGCTCTTTATCGGGATCTCCTTTCTCGGAAATAAACTCAGCTTTAACTTTCACCGCTTCTTTTTTGGACATCAGATTTCTTTTTGTATCAGCAAGCCGCTTCTTCGCATCCTGCTCCATAACGCCATATACGGACAGCCCCAGGAGATTTCCGAGTATCGTCATCCTGTCTTCCTTTTTCGCCTGCAGGAATAATCCATACTGGTCCTGCATGATCAGTGCGCAGCTCCGGAATGTCATAGAGTCCATACCGAGGATTTTTTCGATTTCAGCCTGCGTGTCCTTGATGCGCTCGGCCGATAAATTGATCCATTCCTCCCCATCTTTCTGTGATATGTTCAGCGTTGCTCTGCCTGATTTCGTCCTGGTCCTTACAATACGGAATCTCTTTTCTCCAATGTCGAAAATAAACTCAATAGATCCACTCCTCGCATCTTCACTCCCGCGGATCCACGCCTTATTGTCTCCCTCTCTGGTTTCCTCGTAGAGGCAATCGACAATTGCGTCCATAAACAAACTGCTCTTTCCGGCACCGTTCACACCATTAATGGAGCAAAACGAAACGTCCGAGAAATCAAAGGTCTCCTCTTTGTAGTTTCTATAATTTTTCACTGATATCGAAACCGGTCGGAGCACACCGTGATTTTCCGCTATCGATTCCGATTTCAGTGCCGCCGCAATGATCGGCTCCCCAAGCTCCACAACTTTGTCAGCATTTTTTACGCATTTTTCAGACAACCATTTTTTCAGATTGACGAGCGGGTCGCTTTCTTCCGACAGCAGCCCTCTGTTTGCTATTTCCACCATGCTCTCTGCTTCTATGTCAGCCACATAAAACGCTCCCATGTCATAGAGATCCGACTGCAGCACTGGGATATTAAGCGCCTTTTTCTGTTCACTTGTGCAACTGTATTTGATTCGAACAATCTTGTCCGATACAAGATCCGGATATTTTTCATTCATCAGGAAAATTTTTCCTTCCCGTAAATAGGACTCCACATCCTCCTGAGTCCATGTAACCGTCTGAAATTCTCTGAACGGAGTCTCATATCGGTGTCCGGATTTCAGTTTTCCTCTTTCAAATTCATGGATCCAGAAGCCTCTGCTCTGCCCCTCATCATTGAAGTTCATGGCGTTAATAGCTCCGGAATAAAATACATTGTCTAAGCCGTCTATGATCTGCGGCCGGTGGATATGCCCCAGAAGCACCGCCGAATAGTCCGCTGTCTGGAGAGCCTCCCGCGGGATGACCGGCTCAAAATTTGAAAAGAAAGACGTCTGTCCGGATTCCATATTGCAGCCGGGAACTGTATAGTGCGCCATGAGGATAGATGGTTTCTCCCGATCCTGCGAACACTGAGCCCTCAGCCCCATAACCACATCGCTGATATACTGTGTCCACGTCGTGTTTTCCTCTTCGGAAGACAGCCCTGGAAACCTCGCCCTGAACTCCTGTTTATCAAATCCCGGAATGCACGACACATCCGCGATCGGAGTCGAGATAACCTGCGGCGTGGTAATCACTGCAACTTTCTTGTTCTTTTCAAGCATCTTCGTCAGCACCCGGAACTGTCCGGAGCCGTCATGGTTCGGCGTACCACGCATCACGATCACAAACTTCGAGCTTTCCGCCAGTTCTTCAATGATCCTAGTTGCCGTAACCATTTCATCCGAATACCGTACCGGCCCGATCTGCTCCTGATGAAAGATATCCCCGCTCACGCAAACCAGATCAGGGCGGACTTCTTTTGCCGTTTCAACCATAAACTCAAGGCATTTCACTGTGTCGAGGGAACGGAGATTCACCCCGTCCTCAACCGGTCCTTTAAACTGGCCTATATGCCAATCTGCTGTATGTAAAATCTTCATCCTATTTTCCTCGCTTCCTCTGTTAATTTTCTAAGCTGCGGGAAGAGCAGGTCGAACTGATCTCCCGGCACCCCGCAAAAGCTGATGCCTGAACCTTCCCACTTCTCTCCGACAATCAGGACATTCCCAAGAATCGGGTATCCATGCTTGTCCGATTCATAGAGCCATGATGCCACGAGATTTTCCGGGAGTTCATGATAATGCCCGTCTTCGTCTATCAGCATGCTTACACAATTTCCTCTTTGCCTCGATCCGCAAAGCTCGCTGTACAGACGCTTCGGCATAACATGCTCATACAATTCGCACTTCGGACCGATGTGGTTTCTCAATGCCTGATTCTGTTCCCCGAAGCTCCCCTCCGGAAAGTCGTGTACTGAAATCTGGTTTTCCGTAGTAATCTTGATCATTTTCATTATCGGTTTCCTCCTCTCTGGCATTTGACACACAGTGGACGCCCGTATTTATTCAGCGAGTATTCGTATACTTTCTCAGTGATTACAGCCCCGCATCCGTCGCAGGAATATCCTTCATTCTCCTGCGGAGCCGGCGGTTCTTTCGTATCCGGTACATTCGGAATTTCTTCCGGGATATCCGGAATATCATCATCCGGAGCATCACTCTGGAATGCCGGGTTATTTGCAAACGCTTCTGCATCAAAAGTTTCTTCGCTGTCAAACTCAACCTTTCTGACCGGCAGTGCCGCTGCACCAAACATATTGTTTACCGAGCTGATTCCCTGCGCGAGCATCGCCTGACGTACCGTCGGATCTGAATAATCCGGAGAGAAAACCACGGTCGGGATGGCAAAATTCTTTTTCAGCTCCTCTTTCGTATATGTTCCCTTGACTCCGAGAAGCGCCCGGATCACTCTGAGTTTTGCTCCCGTGATCGCCTTTTCTGCCCAGGTCTTTTTAAGAAGCGCCATGTTCACCATAACTGACCTCTCGATGTACTTTTCACGATCCGCTTCGTCAATCACATAGGCATCGACTGTCTTTCCCCACTTGTTCTTTGCTTTGGTCCATGTTCCCTTGAAAATTTCCGCAGCGGCTTTTGCCTGCTTATCGTCCGTAATGCCTCTGGCGGCTTTGTCTGCAAATTCAATCCTGTACTTTTCTTCCTCATCCTCAAGGCAGATCTCTTTCTGGTCTGTTTCTGTCCGGCAGGTTCCGTCTGCTTTCCGCATAGCTCCCTGCGCATGCGCCCGGTATGTCACCCGGTCAATGCGCTCCCCATATGTCTGCTCCGGATTGAACTGGATTCCGGCCGCCATTGCCATCTTATTGAGCAGCGGCTTTGACAGCGAAAACGCATCTGCATAGATCTTGTTTCCTCGGTCATCTTTCCTGCCGGTATCAACGGATCCGACTTTGAAAATATCACCGCTGGTTTCGCTCAGATCCACCGCAACCTCTTTCACATGGAATTTATAAAACGGATTGAGCTGGACGTCCGTCGCTGTCGGGATCAGCAGGTTATAACCCCTGTACTCATTTATTACTTCCGGCAATGATGCCATGATATCTTTCATATTGATTTCCTCTCTTTCTCATGCTAAAATAGAGTTGCTTTTAATAAAACGTATGCTCACGATCGGCGAGAGCTAACGTCAGCGTATATTCTGTTAAAAGTTCTGACTTGACAGCTTCAATCACTAATTCAGCCAGATAGCCCGGTGTCCGTCTAACGCCGTCGCAATCGCCAAAACGCTGGATTATGGATTGAAGCTTTCTGTTTGCAGCTTCAACCGATTTTTCATAAATCTCCAGCGGGATTTCCAGTCCGATCACCTCCTCGATCATCTTCTTGTCCATAACCATTCCCTCGCTTTCTCAAAGATAAAAAATACAAACATTGCAATGAAAGCCGCCGCAAAGTATTCACTTCCAACAGCATCATATCCTCTAATTTCCCGTAGTTTTTCAGAGACAAAGTGAAGGAATGCGAGTCCTGATGCAAGTGATGCTGTAACCTCTGCTACCGTAAAAGCCATATGTTTCGCCCACCGGATTATGCGTTTGCTTATCTTCCTTTTCTTTGCTCTGACAACCTGTGGCGCCGAATCAGGAGTCGCAGGGTTTCTTGAATACGGTATAACCGTTACCGTTTCGTTCCTCAGATCATAAAGCCTCAAATATTTCATACGACCTCCTCAAACTTAATCTTCATCTGACCATTCGTTTCCACTTTCAGGAACTTCGAGATTTTTGTCACTTTTTCTCTCTCGCGTTCTCTTTCCTCCCTGCAGTCGCATTTTTCTCCCGGATCAAGGTGGCAACCGCAGTCGGGACAAATGTAACCGTACATGTCTTTTCTCACCTCCCTCTTAGTTGATCATGCAGCATTCATCAAAATACTTCTTAGGGATACGGCCGACCGGATACGCTTTTGTAAGCTTTCCGGCGTCGATGCATTCCTTCCGCATTGTGCGCATCATGTCATACGCTTTAGATTTGCTTATGCCGAGCAGTTCCATGATGTCGCTTGCCATGTAATAAGACCTGTCTTCTGCCTTAATTTCCTTTAAAACTCCGCTTGGCATGCCGATACCTCCTTCATTCCAGATTTTTCTCCGCCCAGATCTTCAAACTCTGTGCTATCCTGCTTACCTCATCGAGCGTATTGATAACCTCGTTCAGGTCCTTCTTTTCATCCTCTGTGATAATTCCATCTTCGGTAATATCCAGAAGCAGCTCCTTTGCCGCTGATATTTTACGGAAAGATGACAAAGCCTTTATGCTGATCCTGTCCAATCCCTCTGATTTCACTTCCGGAAAATCTTTTCCGAGCGGGCACATATGCTTGCAGTAATAATTCTTCAATTCCGGGGCGCCGTAGATTTCTGACATCATAAGCACCTCGTCAGGGAACGGATTCTTGCTTCCAAGCTCGATCCGCGCTAACCGGCTCCGGTCTATTCCGAGTTCTTCTGACGCCCCTTCTCTGCTGAGAAGCCTGTCATTGAACGTGCCGGCATGGTATCGTGCTTCGGCAAAGACGTTTCCGGCCGCTTTCGTAATATGCTTTCCCATTTATCTGTCCTCCTCTGTCCGATACAATGTAATCAAATGATATTTTCCGTATAAGGAACCGTGATGTTGCGATCTTTGCTGATTATCTTTGCAATCTCCGGCGCGTACACACGCCCGTTCACCACTCCGGAAACATAGTTCCTGCTCAAGCCTACCCGCTCCGCAAGTTCCGTGACATTGAGATCATCATCAATCATCGACTTCTTAACCTCTTTACACCACGTTGGCAAAGTTCGTTTCACAATTTCACCTCCCGTTGGTTTGTAAACATTTGTTGTTTACATTTGTTTGATAGTGCATTAGAATAACGGTATACGTTAACAAACACAGAAAGGAGTAACTTACATGAATAATCAATCCTCATGGTCGGAGCAACTGCAGCGTATCGGGATATCAGAGTTTTCAAGTGCCAACCGTAAAATCCTGACCGATATCGAAAACAGCGGTGTCTCATTGAACAATGCTTCGATTTTGCAGGCTTCTGCGGAAGCTGTTATCAGAGCCGTTGCTGTTATGATCGAAGAAAATAACAAGGCTCTCTTATCCGAAGCGGACTAATTATTCAGTTCTACCTTGGGTGATTGCCGTCACTCTTTTTAAAAAATGTTTTAGACATTTGGTTATTACAGTTTTAATAATAATAGCGTTTTCGCTAAATGTCAATAGTTTTTTAGCGATTTATCTAAGGAGTTTTTTATGATTGAGCGCATTTTATACTTAATTGATTCATCAGGTCTTAGCGATTCCGCTATGTGCAAAGAGTTAGATCTTGGGAATGGAATAATTGGGAAATGGAGAAAAGGAATACAAAAACCGTCTACTGATGCAATTATAAAAATCGCATCGTACTTTAAAGTAAGTACAGACTACTTGTTGATTGGATCAGAAACTTCTAAGCCAATATATTCGTCCGAGGACGCTGAATGGCTTTCCCTGATTCATAGGCTGCCTCATGATGCTCAGTTAGAATTCAAAGGAGAATTGAGGGGGTATCTAAAACGATTAAATCATGAATATGGTGAGGAATTAAAAGAAGCAAAATAATCCCCTTCGAGTGGTACCGAAGGGGCAGAAAGGAATGAAATGATATGAAAAAATTATTTGTTGCACTATTTATTTCAACAGTTCTTCTGACAGGATGTTCGTCATCTGTTTCTCAAGAAGATTATGATGCCAAGGTAAAAGAATTAGAGAGTGTTCAAAAAGAATTAACTGATTTAAAAGAGGAAAAAGCACAGGAAGGAATAGACCAAGCTGGTGCAAAAGCTTGGGTTTCTGAATCTTTTGGCGATAATGCCAGCTGCACTATTATGGATAACGATTTATATGTTTCATTAAATTCAGGATATACTTTGTCAGAGAAGTCCATAGAAGCTTTATGGAACGATATCAACGCCGCACTCTCATTATATGGTGCTTATTATCGAGAATCTCCAGAACAACTACCATATGATTCCGTTACAATCATTGTTTTGGAGGAAGAAACTGGATTAGACATGATCTCTTTTCAATTTATTAAAGCTGCCGATGGATCATTTTCACAGAATACTTCAATGGTAAATCTTCAGGATATAAACGAAATTGTTCCATATTTAAACAATGCACTGAATTAAGACCACTGACATGAGTAAAGTTGGAGAAAAAATAAAAGAGCTCCGCCTGGAGTCCGGCGCCACCCAGTTGCAGCTGGGAGATTATGCCGGCTGTTCGGGGCAAGTAATATCGAATATAGAAAGGGGATACACTAATCCCTCCGCCGCTGTCTTGAAAAAGATATCGGAATATTTCCATGTTCCTTCAGATTATTTATTAGGAAAATCGAAATCCCAATGGCTTGCATTGGATCCAGAAACAACGATGCCGTATATCGGCGCCCGGATTTCAGATCTGCTCGATCAGGCATCCGTCCGGATAGAGTCGTTCGCCGAGGCGGTAGATATCACGCCGGAAGAAGCGGCCGACATCCTGGATGGATCCGTTACGCCGAACATCGGAACATTGGCCCGGATTTCAAGATTCCTGAATACTTCCATAGACTTCCTGATAGGAAGCGTCCCGTATCCGACGATCATCTCTTCCGAAGACGAAGAGGATATTGTTCTATACTATAGAACAATGTCAAAGACCGGGCGGCGTTTGCTGATGGGCGCCTTGGAAGATTTCAAAGACAGATAACCTCTGAAAATATAATGTACTTAACCGGGGAACCGTTGAGGTGCTATGCAGCCGCCGGACGAAAGGAAGGAGGCTGGTGCTTATGGTTACATACAGTGACTTGTTTACTTTTGTCATCATGCTTTGTGCTGTAATTACCCTTGTCGTAACGATAATGAAGCACAAAAAATAGCGCCCCTGCTCTGGTAAAGTAAGGCGCTATTTTTATAGAACTTATTTTCCCGGCGGTCAGGTGTACACTGACCAACGGTTCCCTTGTTAAGTACATTATATCCATTTGGGGGCTGTTTGTCAAATCTTATGCGACAAGGAGATTGATTATGCCCGCATACAAATATCAGACAGCGGACGGGAAGACGCATTGGTATGCAAATTTTTACTACACCGACTGGCTCGGCGTGAAAAAACATAAGTGCAAAAGGGGCTTCGACACCAAAGGTGCCGCCAGAGAATATGAACAGAGCTTTTTGGATCGATTTTCCAAGGAGCCCACAATACTGTTCTCTTCTCTTGCAAAAAACTATCTCGAGGATATGGATAGCCGTTTGAAACTCACCACTCTCAAAAGCAAGAGATACATCATAGAGTCAAAGCTGATTCCTTTCTTTGGAGCTATGCAGATATGCGACATAGATGCAGATCTGGTCCGGCGCTGGCAAAATTCACTCATAGATTACAGAGACGAAGACGGCAAGCCCTATGCCGAAACATATCTGCATTCAATCAATTCGCAGCTCTCGTCTATATTTAATTATGCAGTAAAATACTATCGTCTAAGGATAAATCCCTGTTATGTAGCCGGGAGCATCGGGGAGAGCCGCGCATCGGAAATGAATTTCTGGACGCAGGATCAGTTCGAGCACGCCCTGCAGTTTGAGCAAAAGCCGGCGTATCGCATCGCCTTTAAGATACTCTTCTATACTGGCGTAAGAGAGGGGGAGGTGCTGGCCATCACCCCGGAAGATGTGCCGCGGGAAGATCCTGTCATCGACATCAATAAGAACTATGCCGTTGTAGATGGTGTAGAATATTTTCTGACGCCAAAGACAAAGCGGAGCATCCGAAGGGTTACCGTTCCCGGAACACTCCACAAAGAAGTTCTCGACTTTATTGACAGTATGCAGCTTAATCCGGATGAACGAATCTTCTATTTTAAGAAGGGCGGACTGTACAGCGAGTTCAAGCGGATGATCAAGCGATCAGGAGATGTAGATATCCGGGTTCATGATTTAAGGCACAGTCACGTTGCGATGCTCATTAACATGGGAAAACCAATCGAGGAGATCTCCCGCCGGCTCGGCCATGAGTCCATCAAAACGACATGGGATACTTATTCCCACCTTTACCCCGGATCAGACAAAGAACTGGCAAAGGATATTGAGTTGCTAATGCAGAAAGAGGAAGAGGATAGAGAAGACGAATTCTTTATACCAGAGGCGCAGCATGCCACCCCTGTTCCCGGCTCCCCGTTGGGATCTGTAAGCATGGGAATACTGGCTGCGGCTGAAGCGCACGGCAATGAACATATCCGAAAAAATAATCAGTCCATCTTTCAGAAATACGGTGTCGATATAGCAAGGGACTCGATCTATGGATATAAGCTCGAAACATACCTTGACTGGATCGCTTTCGGAGACACGATTGTAAAGATTATATCCACATTTAAGCCAGCGGAAGATCTGCGCGATTTTCTTCTGGCCATGTTCTCAGATGCCATTTCATCGTGTGAACTTCAGAACGGCAGTCTGAAAGATCTTGATGCATTTATTGTCGAAACCACCGTTCCGAAGTATGAAAGAATATATGGAATATCTGGAAAATAAGAGTTTTAACATCACGTTAACATCACGGAGGCATAAAAAATCCCGGGAGCCCAGTATTTACAAGGCTTCTCGGGATTTGCTAATTATTCAAACTCGCAAAGTTCTATTTGCTTTGTAGTGTATTCCCGTTGTTCCAGTTCCAAAACAGTTCATTTTTGAACTGTTTTGTATGGATTCGCTATGTTTTCATCTAATTGTATTGTCATTTTATTGTCAGTAATATGCTATAGATTAAAATCAACTAATAGTCTTAAATACTATAATATTCATAAAGCACTTCCATTCCCCTGCTAGCTGAAATTTATTTACTATTCCTTATTAATGCAATGATTACGGCAATAACTCCGACACATAGCCATATAATTCCCTTTACAGTATTTCCTGCCAAAAACCAAACTAAAGAAAAAAGCATCCATATAATTACCAAAATTATAATTCCTTTGTTACTCATATACTTCCTCCTCCATAAATTCAAATTGAACAAAATCGCTGCGCGATGGCCTGCCAAGGCTGTGGCATAGCGATTTTCTGTTTTCTATAATAAAAAACAGTGGAAAGCAAGTCCTAAAAGTAGTATTGTTAAATCACCACAAAATAAC
>OLPB01000077.1_pt1 | contig 67473 bp, 52 predicted proteins | sample 1672001 | NCBI WGS metagenome assembly OLPB01 (sample SAMEA3136635, study PRJEB25190) | human gut metagenome | biome: human gut; feature: human-associated habitat; material: faeces | place: Austria | collected 2013 | reverse complement strand
GTCAGCTTACGCTGACCAGAATCACGCGCCAAGTCTCGCAGCGGCTCGACTTGAAATGTTAAAGGAGGCTCACTATGATTGAATTTAACCATTTTAATTTTAATGTTTTAGACCTTGAAAAAAGTATTGCTTTTTATAAGGAAGCAATCGGTCTTTCCGTTGTCCGCGAAAAAGATTCCAGTGATGGCAGTTTCAAAATCGTCTATCTCGGTGACGGTCGAACAGGATTCAATCTGGAACTTACATGGATGAGAGACAGAAAGGAACCTTATAACCTTGGCGATGAAGAATTCCATCTTGCATTTAAAACAGATGACTATGATGCATTCCACAAGAAGCATGAAGAGATGGGCTGTATCTGCTACGAAAACCCTTCTATGGGAATTTACTTTATTAATGACCCTGACGGATACTGGATTGAAATTGTTCCTGTAAGATAGGAGTTTCATCCAATAATAGGATATACTTATGAATTATAATGAACCATCTATAAAAAAGAAAAGAGAAGAAGTATTCTCCAAAAAGAAGCGAAAGCAAACTACTGCTTCTGCAATTATTTTTCGGATTGTTTTGATTTTGATCTGCGCTGTAATCGTCAGTGGATCCGGTTTACTATACGGCTCCTTTCGAGGAATCATTGACAGTGCACCAAAAGACTTTTCTCTCGCACCGAAGTATTCTGCCACTATTGTTTACGATGATGACAATAAACAAGTGCAGCAGCTTTCTGATTATTCTTCTAACAGAATTCCTGTTGCCTATGAACAGATTCCCGATAATTTAAAAAATGCATTTATCTCTATTGAGGATGAACGTTTTTACGAGCATGATGGCATTGATTTCAAGGGAATCCTTCGTGCTTTGTGGACAGATATCCGAAACGGATCTACTTCACAGGGTGCTAGTACTCTTACCCAGCAGCTCATTAAGAATAATGTATTTGAAGCTGGCGGAGAGACTAATATTATCGCAAAAGTAAAGAGAAAGATTCAGGAACAATATCTTGCTATAATCGCTGAGAAAAAGTACAACAAAGAAGATATTCTGACTAATTACCTAAACACAATTAATCTTGGTAAGGGAAATCTTGGAGTGGAAGCCGCTTCAAAGTATTATTTTGGCAAGTCTGTAAATGAACTTACGTTGTCAGAATGTGCTGTATTAGCTGGCATCACAAAGAATCCAACTTTCTTAAACCCTGTTGATTATCCGGAAGATAATGATGCCAGACGTAAACTGATCTTGAAAAAAATGTACCAGTTAAACTACATTTCAGATACGGAGTACCAATCTGCTCTTGAAGATAAAGTATATGCAAGAATTGCGAATAAAACAGCACAAGGACGAAAGAATTCTGTATATTCCTATTTTACAGATGCTGTAATCACTAAAGTAGTTTCTGATCTACAGGAACAAAAAGGATATACACAGTCTCAAGCTTATCAGCTTATTTATCGTGGAGGACTTCGTATTTATTCCACGCAAAATACCAAGCTACAAAAGATTGCGGATTCTGTAATTAACAATCCTGATAATTATCCGGTAGACACAAAGTTTTCCCTGGAGTATAAGCTTCAAGTTACACATGAAGACGGTACTACCAGTACTTATACAGAATCTAATGTGGCTGCCTATTTCCGTAAGAAGAAAAAGGATCCAGGTTATAAAACAATTTATAATTCCAAAAAAGAAATGAAGGCTGCCGTAAAGACATTTAGAAAGTCTGTCATAAAAAAAGGGGATGCAAAGAAGTCGCAATCCATACACTATTCTATGGAACCGCAGCTTTCTTATTCTTTAATTGACCAGAAAACCGGTCAGGTAAAAGTTCTCGTAGGGGGACGTGGTCAGAAACAAGATGATCTTGCCTTAAACAGGGCAACTTCTGTAAAGCGCCAGCCAGGATCTACTTTTAAGATTTTATCGACGTATGCCCCTGGCATTGATACCGGAAGTATGACACTCGCAACCGTATTTGATGATGCACCTTACCGCTATGAAAATGGTCAGAAAGTTACAAACTATGTATCTACCAGCTACAAGGGACTCACGACACTTCGTGATGCCATTATCGATTCTAATAACATTGTAGCTGTAAAGGCAATCACAGATCTTACCCCACAGGTTGGATTTGACTTTCTTCAAAAGCTTGGATTTACAACGTTAGTAAATAATCGTGTAAATACAAATGGTGCTTATGAAAGTGATGTGAACCAATCACTCTCTCTTGGAGGAATCACCGATGGCGTAACGAATGTTGAACTGACTGCTGCCTATGCTGCAATTGCTAATCAGGGAACTTATAACAAACCTATTCTTTACACTACAGTAAAAGACAGTAATGGTAATGTTCTCCTCAGTAATAAAACTTCTTCCCGAAAGGTAATGAAAAAGTCAACTGCATGGCTTCTTACAAATGCCATGGAAGATGTTATAAAGAAGGGAACCGGCAGGGAAGCGCAGCTTGATTCTGATATGGCAACTGCTGGAAAGACCGGTACTACGTCTAATAATTACGATTACTGGTTTTGCGGATATACCCCTTACTACACAGCTTCTGTGTGGACCGGGTACGACTACAACACTTCGTTTGATAATGATAAAGATTATCATAAAGTAATCTGGAAAAAGATTATGGACCGTATCATCAAAGAAACGAAACAGTCTGCAAAAAGCTTTCCTGCATGCAAAAGCATTAAAAAGGCTTCTATCTGTATGAAATCAGGTAAAAAGCCTCTTCCTGATATATGTGCAAAGGATCCTCAAAAATCTATGGTTCGTACAGAATACTTTGCACCCGGCACTGTACCAAAAGACAGTTGTGATGCACATATTGCTGTCACCTTCTGTTCTAAATCTCATTTAGTTGCACAGAAGTTCTGTCCTGAAAAGTTCCGATATACTAAAGTCTTCCGCGTGAGACCAAAACATTCTACCGGTAAAACAGAGGATGAACCTTACTTCCTGAATATTGATATCAACAAGAAGAAATGTAATATCCATACCAATGAATGGTATTTAAAGAAGCAGGAAAAGAAAAAGAAAAAACAGGAAGATAAATTAAAAAAACAGCAGGAACAGCAGAATAACAATAATATCACTACTCCAGATGATATAAGTAACCAGATTAAAAAAATACTTAATCAATAATTTCACAACATTCCAGAATACCTTGGTATTCTTGCTTTAAGATGCGTGTCAAACAGCGCAAAAAAATATCCTATCCGGTATTTTTGTTGTCCGGATAGGATGTTTTTTATTCTTTCAACATTTTTATTTTCATTTTTTCCAACAAAATATCTCTTTTTTTACTACTCGATTTTTCACTTAAAAAGTTAAACTTGAATTAGTTTTGAAAATCCTTTTTTTGGTTTGTTCCGTATTGGTATTCCTTTCCTGTAAACAATATAATTATATTATGTATTTCGTATAATGATACATTGACACAGGAAAACCAATTAACCAAATGTACTCTCGGAATCTTTTTGTGCTTGATTTTGTGAGAAAAACTCCGAGAGTACATACAGATTTAAAGGAGGATGAATTTATGTTAGCAAAAGGTTTTTCAAAACCAACTGATCGAGTTGAACGTCTTAGAAGTATGATTGTTAATGCTGTTCCTTGTATCGAAGCAGAACGAGCTGTACTGATTACAGAGTCTTACAAGGCAACCGAAGGTCTTCCAATGATCATGCGCCGCGCAAAAGCATTGGAAAATATTTTAAATAATTTAACTGTTACCATTCGAGATGACGAACTTGTTGTTGGTACTCTTACAAAAGCGGTTCGTTCCTGCCAGCTTTTCCCTGAAAACTCTTACAAATGGGTTATGGATGAATTCGATACAATCGAAACCAGAATGGCTGATCCATTTAAAATTTCAGAAGAAGACAAGGCTACTTTAAGGGAAGTACTTCCGTACTGGGAAGATAAAACGATCAGTGACCTTGCTTCCAGCTATATGTCCGAAAAAACACAGGAATGTATTGCTAATGGTATCTTTACCGTAGGTAACTATTTCTTTGGTGGTGTTGGTCATATTATCATTGATTACGATAAAGCCATCCGTCGTGGTTATAAGGCAATTATTCAGGATGCTGTAGAAGCGCTGAAAAGCTTTGATTGTAACGACCCTGAATTCATTCAGAAAACACAGTTCTGTAAAGCTGTTATCACTGTATTATCTGCTGCTATCAACTTTGCAAAACGTTATTCTGATAAAGCCAGAGAAATGGCTGCTGTTGAAACAAATCCAACAAGAAAGGCAGAATTACTTCAGATTGCCGCTAACTGTGAAAATGTTCCTGCAAATGGCGCTACAAACTTCTATGAAGCATGTCAGTCCTTCATTATCACACAGATGATCCTTCAGGTAGAATCCAGTGGACATTCTGAATCTCCGGGACGTTTTGACCAGTATATGTACCCATATCTTAAAAAAGATCTTGCAAATGGTTCTATTACTAAAGATTTTGCTCAGGAACTGTTAGACTGTGTATTCGTAAAATTAAATGATCTTAATAAAGTACGTGACCAGATTTCCGCACAGGCATTTGCCGGATTCCAGGTATTTCAAAATATCGGTGCCGGTGGACAAACTGAAGATGGTATGGATGCAACAAATGAATTATCTTACATGATGATGGAAACAGTTGCCCACCTTCGTCTTAGCGCACCATCTTTCTCAATTCGTGTATGGCAGGGAACTCCGGATGAATTCCTTTATCGTGCATGCGAACTTGCCAGACTTGGCTATGGACTTCCAGCTATGTATAATGATGAAGTTATTATTCCTGCACTTACAAACCGCGGAATCTCCCTTCATGATGCACGTGGTTATGGTCTGATCGGCTGTGTAGAACCTTCTGTTCCTGGAAAAGAACAGGGCTGGCATGATGCAGCTTTCGTAAATGTTGCTAAGATTCTCGAGATTACTATTCATAATGGTAAAGTTGGCGATCTTCAGATTGGACCTAAGACAGGTGAAGTTGATACATTTAATACTTTAGAAGACTTCATGGAAGCCTTCCAGAAACAGATCGAATATTTTGTATACTACGTGGCTGAAGCTGATAACTGTGTAGACTATGCACATATGGAACGTGGCGAACTCCCATTCCTTTCAAGCTTTGTTGCAGATTGTATCTCTGACGCGAAAGGTATTTGTGCCGGTGGTGCAAAATACAACTTTACCGGTCCTCAGGCATTTGGTGTTGCCGATAGTGGAGACTCTGTGTACGCAATTAAAAAGCACGTCTTTGACAATAAAGACATCACGTTTGCTGAGTTAAAAGAAGCTATGGATGCCAACTTCGGTTATCCTGTAGATAGTGATACTGCTCCTTGCTCTGCATCCGCTGAAACAGATATCGAAAAAGACTTATATGACCAGATCTGTAAGATTCTTGGAAAAGAAGGTATCAGTTTTAGTAAACAGTCTACTGCTGCCGTTGCTCCTGCTGTATGCAGCAACAATGAAAAATACGAACGTATTCGTGCTATGATGGATGCAACAGAATGTTTTGGTAATGATATTGACGAAGTTGATATGATTGCAAGACGTTGTGCACAAATTTACTGCTATGAAGTTGAAAAATACAGAAATCCTCGTGGCGGTCAGTTCCAGGCTGGTATCTATCCTGTATCTGCTAATGTATTATTTGGTAAAGATGTCGGCGCTCTTCCTGATGGTCGTCTTGCTAAAAAGCCTCTGGCTGACGGTTGTTCCCCAAGAGCCGGTAAAGACGTAAAGGGACCTACTGCTGCCGCTGCTTCTGTTGCAAAACTTGACCACGAAGTTGCTTCTAACGGTACTCTTTATAACCAGAAGTTCCTTCCTTCCGCAGTTGCCGGAGATCAGGGATTAATGAACTTTGCTTCTGTTATCCGAAGCTACTTTGATAAGAAGGGAATGCACGTTCAGTTCAACGTTGTAGACAAAGAAACTCTTCTTGATGCACAGGCACATCCAGAAAACTATAAAGATTTAGTTGTACGTGTTGCCGGCTACAGCGCAATGTTTACTGAGCTTGCAAAAGAAGTTCAGGATGATATTATCAGCAGAACAGAACAGCATTTCTAAATTTTAATCAACACGAACTGAGTAAACAAACATAAAAATTTAATTTCAAAAATTATTTTAGAAACTTATTGATTTTTAATTTATAATCCTTTTGCATCATAAATTTTCCGGGGCTGTCACAGGAGGTCTTATCCTATCCTCTTACTGTGACAACCCCTTTGAGTATTTTAGAAAGGAGATTGCATTGCATACCGAAAAAGATTTACTTGCCAACAATGACGAAGAAAACAGAGACAATTTTGACACCGATGTCGGCATACTTGAATTATTTGGAAAAGAGACATTAGAAAACTTACAATCCATTATTGCTAAAGTTACTGGATTGGGTCTCGTTACTGCTGATTTTCGTGGTGAACCACTCACTACTATGACTTCCTTTACCCCTTTTTGCAAGTTTACAAGAGAAAGAGGAAATAACGGGAAACTATGTAATCTTTCAGATGCGTTTGGTATTGTCCGCTCTGCGATTACCCGAAAATACTGCATCTATTTTTGTCCATGCGGATTAATAGAAGTTGCCATTCCCATTATTGTTCATGGAAAGTTCTTAGGCGGCTTTCTTTCCGGACAGGTAAGATGCAACGATGCCCCCGATGATATTCCTCGATTTTCCGGTCTTATTCATCCAGAATACCTTGAAGAAGATCAGACAAAGATTAATGAATATTTCCAGCAGCTTCCTGTCTATGAATATGAAAAGTTTTCAAATATTGCTGAACTTATTTATCAGATGATAAACCAGCTTGCTGAAAATGAAATGCTCCGCCAACAGCAATATCACTCCCACAAAGTTCAGGAGAAAAAGCTTTCTTCCCGAATTGAGGAACTCGAATATGAAAATTCTACTCTTACAAAAGAGCTTAATTATATGAAGGCAAAATTAAACCCTCACTTTATTTTATCCCTGCTTACTGACATTTCCAATCTTTCTATTTTGGAAAATGCCGTTAAAACAAATCAAATGGCAGTTTCACTGGCTCAATATTTAAAATACAGTCTATGTACTACAGGAGATAATATTTTACTCGCAGAAGAATTAAAACAAATTGAATCTTATTTCAATATGCTTAAAATCAAATATGAAGATGCGCTCACTTATTCAATTACGATAAAAAAGAATATAGATATGTTACGGATACCTTCCCATATCCTTTTTCCTTTTTTAGACCGGGCTGCATCATTGATTACAGTAAATACCGGACATCTTGACATTGCTATTTGTATCTCCTATGAGAACGGCTACATAATTATTGATATCGTATCTGATTTTAATCCGGAGCATATAGAAGACAATCCTGCTTCTTCTTTCAAAAATTTTCCGGATAACACAACCTTCCACTCTCTGATCAAAAATATCCGCCAGAGACTTCACAGTATTTTTGGTAATGATTATGAGATCAAGGAAAGCTATCAGGATAATTCTAAAATCCATGATATAATTAAACTGCCAATATCTCACGAGGAAAGGATTATGTAATGTATAATGTATTAATTGTAGATGATGACACATTAATGAGAGATACGTTACGTGCTATGATTTCACGTTTTAAAAATTTTCAGATTATAGGAGAAGCAGCTAGTGGCTCTGAGGCTGTCTCTATCTGCCGCCATTATCCTGTACATCTGATTTTTATGGATATTATCATGCCCGGAATTACGGGGATCGAAGCCAGTAAAAAAATAAAAGAAGTTTCTCCACAAACAGAAATATGTATTCTTTCTGCTTATTCGGATTTTCACTTTGCTAAAGAAGCAATGGAACTGCATATAAAGAAATACTTTTCCAAACCGGTATCCATTCTTGATATTAATCATTATTTGGAGAATTTTTCTCTTTCTTCTTTTGAAAGTATCTGTCCTCATCTCTCTCTAGCTTTAGAATTGATGAATTCTCAGAATTTTTCAAAAACTTATACCGGACTTTCTGATATTATCAACAAGATTTATTCCAATCAGAATACAAACATAGAATCCCTGAAAAAAACTTTTATCGAAATTGGACAGGGACTCTTAGACTCTCTTGAATATGCCAGCCCACACAATGAAGTCACCGATTTATTTCCTTTACCTGATACCTGGCTTATCAATCAGGAAATTATGAAAATATGGCTTTTTAAGATAGCAGATTATATTTATCAGCAAAAAAGCATACGGCGTTACAGTATTCTAGAAGGTGTCTTCCTTTTTATCGAACAACATATTAAAGAAAAAATCTCTTTAGTACAGATTACAGAAGGAAGTATGATAAGCCAGGGATATCTTAGCCGTATTTTTCGTGATCAGTTTGGCATTAGTATGATGGAGTATATCCGTCTTCGTAAAATTCAAATGGTTAAAATCAACTTTATTTTTACTACTCATAATACCTCCGATGTGGCTTTCATGCTCGGCTTTAATGAGAGCAGCTATCTCCAGAAAGTCTTTCAGAAGGTAGAGGGAATTTCTATTCAGGAATTTAAAAACCGACTAAAATAATCAATATCCTGCGATAGTTCATATCCCTCTGCTGCTGCTACTTTTTCATTTTAGGCTGGAAAATAAGTGTTGCCAGATAAGAAAAAATCAACGCAGAACTCGTACCGGCAGCGGCGGCTTTTAATCCTCCTTTAAATAAACCAATAGTCCCTTCCTCTTTTACTGCCTCTATCACACCTTTGGACAGGTTATATCCAAATCCGGACAGTGGAACACTTGCTCCACATCCTGCCCATTTAATTAAAGGCTCATAGATGCCTGCCGCTCCAAGGATTACCCCTGTTATTACAAGTAACACCATCACTCTTCCCGGCATTAACTTTGTATGATCCAAAAAGATCTGTACTAATGTGCAGATAATTCCTCCTACTACAAACGCTTTTACATATATCATTTTTTCTCCTTTCCGGATTCCAGCCATACTGCATGTGCAATTGCCGGAATTGTCCGTCCTTCATTTGCAGAAACCTGAGACAGTAACGCTCCTGTAGGAACAAAAAGAACTTTTTTCCATTCTCCACTGGCTATTTTAGGTAAAATCACTGCTGATAACATCAGCGCAGAGCAGGCACACCCGCTGCCACCTGCATGTGTATCCTGACTGCCTGCATCAAAAATCTGCATTCCACAGTCCATATGGTTTTTCTTAATATCTTTATGATTTTCATCAAGAAGTTCAAATAACAGCTTCTGACCTACACTTCCTAAATCTCCTGTAATAATCTGATCAAAATCTTCTGGTTTCATCTCAAAATCCAACAGACTCTGATAAATAGTATCTGCGGCAGCCGGAGCCATACACGCTCCCATATTAAATGGGTCCTGCACACCGTAATCTTTAATCTTCCCTGTTGTTATCCCCCGAATCTGTACGTCACCTTTTTGTGTATTCAGCAAAAAAGCTCCTGCTCCGGTCACCGTCCAGGTTGCACTGTACGGCCGCTGACTTCCATATCCAAGAGGAAAACGAAACTCTTTTTCCGCACTGGCGAAATGACTGGAGCAACCGGTCAATACCAAATCTGCGAATCCTCCATTCACCGTCATCGCACCAATAGATAAGGCTGCCCCTATACTAGAACAAGCTCCATACACTCCGTAATAAGGGATTCCCAGTTCAGCAATTCCAAAAGATGAGGCAATGAGCTGTCCTAATAAATCCCCACAAAAAGCCATTCTCACATCTTCCTTTTTCTTTTTTCCTTTTCGAATAGCAATCTCACCTGCGGTCTTTAAAAAACTGCTTTCACTCTCTTCCCAGTTTTCTTTTCCAAACATCGGGTCATCTACAATTAAATCTAAATGTTTCCCTATGGGTCCTTCCCCTTCTTTTTTTCCGCCCACACACGCATGACTCATTATTTTCACTGGTTCTTGAAATAAAACGCTCTGTTTTCCTTTCATTTGCAGCATATAATACCACCTCTCCATAGAAATTTCAGGAATAGTATTTTCCCTTTTCCATAAATTTATGTATGATATTTTCATTAGAAAAACAAAAAAACGGAATAAAGTATCGTCATAATTATACGTTTCCTATACTTTATCCCGTTTCATCTGTTTTTCTTAATTAATAATCCACTTTAATCAGACATAATCCCTGTGGAGGAGCTGTCGGTCCGGCCATCTGCCGGTTCTTTGCCTCAAGTATGTCCGGAATCTGTTCTGGTTTTATCTTTCCTTTTCCTACTTCTAAAAGTGTTCCAACAAGAATCCGCACCATATTTTGAAGGAAACCTGTTCCATGAAAATCAAAGTAAATAAAACTTCCCTTTCTCGTAATTTCGATTTTGTCAACAACTCGTACTGTTGACTTCTTCATCCGAGGATTTCCACAAAAACTTTTATAATCATGTTTTCCTTCAAGATAGGCTGCCGCCTGCTGCATCTTTTCTAAATCTGGTCTTTTTTCTAAAACCGTTACATACTTTCTCTGAAATACTGGTTTTACCGGACCATCATAACAAGTGTAACGATATAACTTACCAACCGCTTTATATCTTGCATGAAATCGTTCGGATGCCTCTTTCACTTCCTTTACCGCAATATCATCTGGAAGATAGCGATTCATATACTCCCGAATTTCATCTGGTGTCCGTTCCCTGCCGCCTCTTTCCTTATCTGCTGCATCAAATACTGCATTCGCAACCATTCCTCTTGCATGCACTCCTGCATCCGTTCTGCCGGCCCCAAGTACATCTATGAATTCTCCACACATTTTCGTTAATACATTTTCCAGTTTTCCCTGTATCGTATCTCTGTCCGGCTGGTGTTCCCACCCATAATACCTGCTGCCATCATAGCATATTGTTAATTTATAATTCTTTTTCACTATGTACCTCGTCTTTCTTTTTCCCTGACTCCAGGCTTTTCTCTATTTTACCTGTCTCATTATTTATATCTCAGTCTACACCAAATCAAAATATATCGCTGATAAAATAATATCTACCTCTTGTTTCATACCGGTAAAAAGGTTACTTCCATTCAGACTAATCTCTTCTTCCTGATGATATTCTTTACTATAATCAAAGTCCGATGCCGTAACATTCTTTTCGCCTGTCAACATCTTGTAACTTGTTCTCTCCATCTTATTTACACGTTCTTCTTCCTGCCTTTGTAACTGTTTGATAAATTGACAGGCTTCTTCAAAAAAGATTGTTTCTTCGTCTGCTGCACTTTCTTCTTTTGTGTTCTGCTCAATCTTCTCTGTTATTTTGCTCAGCATCTTTTTCCCCAGGATATTTGGTGAAGAGATTACTGCCAATATTCCAAGCAGCCTTGCCATACGTTCATTATTCATATCATACTGATTCTTCATCAAAAACATATACCACTGAATCGCCTTGGCTACTTCTGCCGGTCCTCCGTCAGCAATCATAATACTTCCCGTAAGCGCTTCTACACACTTTGGGTCTGTATATAAATTCCTTACTCCCTCTTCTAAAATTGTAAGACGCATAGAAAGTTCTTCTATACCATAATAGGATGCTGCTAATACTGCACCACTTATCATATCCTCCCGACTTTCCATTACTTTTTTAAGTCTTCGTAATAATGGGCCGATAGTCTCATCTGGCTTACCTGTAAAATACGCTGCTACAAGAAACAATGCATCCCCTTCTCTAAATCCTTCCCTGAGCATTTCCTCATAATTATCAAATACTTTTTGGTGTAACTCCTTCTTCAAATCCATCGATAGGATAATTTTTTCTAAATGTTCTTTTCCTGTCATTTCATTCTCCAAATGTTTATCTCAGTCGAGAAGACTCCCACCTCTTTCAGGTGGTGAGTGACAGCAAATTTGTCTCAGTGGGAGTCCAATCTCCGACTGAGATAAACGCTCCGCGAGGATGCGCAGTGATTCTGTAAAGAATATGTCAGCTTACGCTGACCAGAATCACGCGCCAAGTCTCGCGGCTGCTCGACTTGAAATTCAGGGAATCCTTTTCCCTGTTATTTTCAGAATTACGGTAGTCTAGTTAGCTACGGAGTAATTCGTGGCATCAAGTTAGGGGCAAAATATCTTTTGACCCTAATATCATTATATATTACTGGGAATTACTTTGCAAAATATTTTATCTAGAAAAGAGCCAATAGATTACTCCTACTACCCAGCTGCTAAATACACCATATAAAATAACAGGTCCTGCTATTGTAAAAATTTTTATGCCGATTCCAAAAACCTGTCCTTCTTTTTGATATTCAATCGCTGGTGAGGCAACCGAGTTCGCAAATCCTGTAATTGGAACTAACGTTCCGGCTCCACACCATTTTGCCAGTGGCTCATACACTTGAAACCCAGTTAGAATCACACTCAAAAATACCAGGCAGATGCTGACTACAATATAGGAATTTTCCTCATTTACTCCCACTTTGTTATATGCAATCTGACGTATGATTTCACCCAGAACACAGATGGCACCTCCTGATACAAATGCATGCCAGCAATTTGAAAAGGAGCTAAACTTTGGTGTTAACTGCTTTACTCTCTTGGCATACTCCTGATTCGTAAGTTCCTTTTTCATATATTCCTTCCCCCTTTAAAGCTCTTGTCATTTTTTCATGAATACCTCTTGAAAGTATCTCCTGATTTTATAAAAGTATTCTTATTTTTGTATTCATTTTTGCAGATGATGCCAGGGCAAAAGTATTTTGACTCTGATATCTTACAGATTAAAAAGATAAAATTGAATCAGACAGCCTATACATTTCCCAAGCGCTGCCGCTTTTACCATATAAGGAAATCCTTTTCTTAATTTTACCCTGCGTGAAAAGATAGGAATAATATTTACCACTTCTGCCAATGCCCCGGCAAGACATCCTGCAAAAATCCCTGTAAACAAACTTGACAGATACATAATGCTGTATCCGGTCACAGGAAAAATCCAGGAAAATACCGGTTGATACAAGGATAATAAATTAAATAGAAGGATTCCCATAGCCATACTATTTTCATAGACCGGGATATGATCTGCTGTTTTTGTAATCCCTGCAAGCCTTGTTACGATTCCGATCAGACTGATGAAGGCAATAAAACCTCCTGCTACCGCAAAACCGGCACCAAAGGCAACCCAGCCTAAAAGAATCTTATTGATCACGACTGTTACCGGCGACATCTAGTTCTTCCCCTTTCCTTGAAGCACCCAGTAAAAAAGTCTGGTTTACATCCTGCTCATAAAGCCGCATTTGCACTTGTATCGGTGTTGGCTCATTTGTAACTTTTTTTCCCGGAACATGATTAAAAAACAAAAAGACTCCCAATGCCAGTCCTATGGAATAGAACAATTCCACAAAAGTAGGACCACCTGGTTTCTGCCCCACAAAGGTTCTGTATAACTGTCCAAACACTTTTGCCATATCCACATCGTTGTTGTATCCCATCACCGTAATTCCAGTTCCAAAAAAGCATGTGGCACCGATAAATAAAATTTTTGCTGTCTGTACCCATTTCTTATTCTCTGCATTTTTAGACTTATAATACACAACCATATCCAATTCTCCCACATTGCGAACTTCACCACATGGAATCTGCTCAGATATTTTTTCGATTACGAACAAAATAGAGAGAAAAATCCGTCCTTCTTTTTCTTTGTTCTCATCAAACTCGTACAAAATAATATTTCTAATCTCCTCTTCCTTCTTCTTATCCCCACAATAGACAGAAGCAATATCTCCGATATGAATCGTTTCATGATCCACATAAGAACTTTGCTCCGCTTTTAAATAAATAATTGTTTTCTCCATACTCATTTTTTCATGCTTATTTTTTCATCCTCATTTCGATATAAAGATGTCACTAAGTCAAACTCCTTATCGTGTAAACTGACCTTTTGATACCAGATTGCTACGTGCTTTGTACTCTCGCAATCTTCAAAAATATTCATTGTCCTATATTATACCAATCTTACGCATTTTCATTCCTCGCTCTGACCATATCTAAACAGAATTTATTCCTTGTGGTATTCACAAACAAAAAAGAATTTCAGATTGCAGCCACAATACAGCTATAATCTGAAATTCTTTTTCTCTGTTTAATTTAAGGAATGCATTCGTAATTTTTCTAATATCTTCTTTTCCATTCTTGATACTTGTACCTGAGATATCCCCATGATTCCGGCAATAACAGCCTGCGTCTGATTTTGAAAATACCGAAGTTCAATTAGTTTCCTTTCCTGTTCATTTAATTTCTGCAATAGTTCCTGTATGTATATATTATCTACAGTCTGCTCAATTAAGTCCGACTGTTGTTCCAATTTATCTTCTAAATGAATTTCATCTCCTTCATTCTGGTAAATAACCTGATGAAGTGAACATACATCCTGACCGGATTCCATAGCCATAAGGATATCGGATTCATCCATATCTAAGGTTGCTGCGATTTCTTTTAATGTTGGTTCTCTATTATATAATTTTTCATAATGTTCTTTCTCTCTTTTTATTTTATAGGAAGCTTCTTTCAGACTTCTACTTACTTTTACAAGACCATCGTCTCTTAAAAACCGTTTGATTTCTCCCATAATTAACGGAACAGCATATGTGGAAAACTTTACTTTTCTCTCAAGATCAAAGTTGTCAATACATTTTAAAAGACCAATACTTCCAATCTGAAACAAATCTTCTTTATCATACCCTCGCCCCTGAAAACGTTTTACTACACTCCATATCAATCCTGTATTTTCTTCTACTAATATTTCCTGTGCCTTTTTATTTCCTTCTTTTGCCTGCCTGATCAATTCACAGGTCCTCTCCACACTCTTCCCCCTTTCCCATGATTTTTATGAGTTTTACAGTTGTCCCCTTCCCCGGTTCACTTTTTACGGTTATCTCATCTGAGAAAGCTTCCATGAATGTAAATCCCATACCAGAGCGTTCTTGTGTATGTAACGTTGTATACAATGGCTGCATTGATTTTTTCACATCTTTGATTCCCACACCATAATCTGTGATGATCACTGTAATCTTTTTATTTTCCCGCTTAAAATACGCCTCGATATCTCCACCGGACTCTGGATATGCGTGAATAATAGCATTAGTAACTGCTTCTGAAACTGCTGTTTTAAAATCTGAGATTTCTTCTAGTGTCGGGTCTAAGATAGATACGAAAACGGCTGCCGTTGTCCGGACAATTCTTTCATTTTCCGGATGATTTCGGAACACCATTTTTAAGCTGTTTCCTGTTTCTCCTGCCTGTCTCATTCGTATACCTCCTTTACTTCTTCAATCGTGTCTAAAACGGTAACTACATTCTGTATTCCAGACATTTCCAGCATCTTTCGAATAATTTCATTCCCGCCAAACAAATATACTTTTCCATTAATCGGATGAATCTGTCTCACCCTTCCAAGTATTAATCCGATTCCTGAACTATCCATAAATGAGGTATCCGAAAAATCAAAAATAATATCCCGGATAATAAAGTTCATAAAACTTCTCTCACATTCCTGCCTTATTTGCTCCGCCTGACAATGATCAATTTCTTTTGGCAGACGAATGACCAGACATTGATTTTTTACATGACAACAATTCATTTTGACACTGCCTCCCTTTCTGACTTTTTGGTCCTGGTATCATTCTATAAAAAACAAAAAAATAAGTCCGACATATTCTGTCGAACTTATTTTTATTTATAATGTTTTTTAAAAATAGCAATAATTATTCGTTATCATCAGCAGTATCTGTACTAAAGTCCTCTTCTGTTGTACTCTTTGAACTGCTCTTCTTGGATTCAGAAGAATCTGTGCTGTCATCATCACTGTCTGACTTTGAATCAGAAGACTTCGTGCTGCCACCCTTTGCTTTGGCTGCTGCTTCTTTTGCAGAATTCACTGTCATTCCAAGACCATAGTTCGCAGCTTTTCGAATCAGATCACTATCTCCGGAATTATTAATAATATCATAGAAATATTCTTTCGCTTTTTCTGTATTCTTATTCAGCTTTGTATAACATCTTGCGATCTGATACTGTGTACTGTAACTCTTATCATACTTATAAGATAACTCAAAATCTTCTAAGGCATCTTCATACTTATAAGACTTATAAGATGCGTCTCCACTGTTATATAACTGTGTAGCTGCATTCTGGAATGCCTTATCTTTCATGGATGTATATAACTTCTTTGCCGTAGATGATGGTAAAGAGTCTTTATCTACTTTTAAAAGATGTTTTGCACATTCTACATAGTTACCGCTTGAGTATGCCTGACTTGCCTTTAAGATGCTGTCATACATACTGTCCTCACCATTAGAACCTTCATATACTTTAAGACGCTTTGTAAGCTTCTTATTCTTCTTCTGAAGACTCTTCTTATCATCCTTTAATGTATTGATCTCTGCATCTTTTTTATTGGTTGTCTGGCTATATTCCTTCTTTAAGTTATTATAGTCAACACTTACACTTGCCTTAACGCTTGGAATAACAAGTACAAACATTGCAACAACGCCGATTGCAAGACCAATTAACATATAAACAAACTGTTTCCATGTTTCTTTATTCGGATCTTCATAATGGTCTACTGGACGAACATTTTTAAGATTCTCATTATCCGGCTTTAAAGCATCTGCAGGAATCTTCTCTGCCACTGTTTCCGGATTCTCTCCGATTTCTTTTAAATACCGACGAGCTGTCGTATTATATCTGTCAATCGCAAGGGCATTATTTAAATCTGCCTGTGCAGAGGCATTATCACCTGCACGCATATGAAGTAAAGCAAATAATAAATGTGCATTCACGAAGTTCGGAGTGACACTAAGTACCTTCTTTACCTGAATCATCGCAAGATCATCACTTCCCTGCTTTGCATAGGAAAGTGCTGCATTATACTTCTTTGCTGTTTCATTAATCTCTTCAAATACTGCTGGATGCTCTTCCATCTGTTTGATATAAAGATTCGCGATGTTCTCTTCTACGGAAGAAAGCTTCGCACTGACTTTCCATTGGATATATGCCTTGCCGCCTTCACCCATCTCATTATAAACAAGACCGAGAAGATTTCTTGCATTCTTATGAGACTTATTATAAGTAAGAGCCTTCTTTAAATACATCTCCGCTCCACTTAAATCATGCATCTGTGCCTTTTCAAGACCGATGTTATAATAATAATCTGCAGTATTTAACGCTTTCGCTATGTGTTTATTGTCAAAGCCGCAGGCATTACAGTATCTTCCCACACCAACTGGCCGACCACATTTAATACACTTCATTGAATTCCTCCTAGATCAGACTGTTGTTTCTTTTATTTCTATCAGATGAGCTTTACTTAGAAGCTTTCTTTCCTTCACGCTCTGATACCAGTTCTTCTACAAGATCAGTGATATCTTTAACGTCATCACTAAAAAGTTCATCTTCTCCAATCTCAACACCTACTGCTGGTTTAAATTTCTTTAATTCTAAATCAAAATCAAACATGATATATCCTCACTTTCAAAAAATTGTTGTCGCAAAATCTTTAATCTCTCCTGCCAAATACAGTGATCCGAGACATAAAAGATTCTCATATTCTCTATCCTTTAAAGCTGTCTCAAATGCTGTCCTTGCATTATCGTATTCGTATATCGGACACCCTGCTGTCTCTTCTTTAAAACACTGTTTTACTGCAGCAGTATCCGCTCCTCTTGCGCTGTCAATCTTTGTAATGTATATTCTCTTCCAGGGAAGCCTGCCTAGTACACGAATCATCTCAGAATAATCTTTATCGGAACAAACTGCAAATAATAAGAGCCACTCCTTATCAGAATCAGTCAAACTGTTATAAATCTGATGAACCGCTCCCGGATTATGTGCCCCATCCACATAAACATTCTCTGCAATCTCTTCCATCCTTCCAGGCCAGTACATCTTTACAATTCCTTCTCTTATCACATCCTGTGATACTTCCGGTGAAAGAACCTTTACGGCAAGTACCGCTAAGGCAGCATTCTGCACCTGATAGGAAGCATAACTTTTTACTTTTAAGTTGCTTATCTTATAATAACGGCTATTGATAGAAAAATCAATCGTATTCTCACATTTTTTTAAAATTGTAAGCTCTTGCGATTTCAGCCCATAAACAGGCGCATTTTTTTCTTTCGCAGTTCTTTCGATCACTGAAAAAGCACCATTTTCTTCATCAATCGCGACAACCGGAATCCCCTCTTTTATGATTCCTGCTTTTTCCGCTGCAATCTGCTCTATCGTATCGCCAAGAATCTCTGTGTGATCATAACTAATGGAAGTTATGACAGAAAGTACCGGATTTGAAAGAACGGTTGCATCCAGTCTTCCTCCAAGTCCTGTCTCCAAAATACAATAATCTACTGCTTTTTGTGAAAAAATAAGCATGCCCATAAAAAAAAGTATTTCAAAGAACGTAAGCGACTGCAAACCTTTCTCCTCGCCCTTCACCATATAGTCTTTTACACTGCACCAGGCGTTGATCAGCTCTTCATCGGAACATTCTTTAAAATTAATACGAAATCTTTCATTAATTTTTATTAAATGAGGCGAAGTAAACAATGCAGTCGTATACCCTGCCTGCCGTAAAATCGAATCAATATACGCACTGACGGAGCCCTTACCATTTGTCCCTGCAATATGAATCACCCGGAGATTCCTTTCCGGGTGATTCGCCAGTTCAAGATAAGCGGAAAGATTAGACAGGCTTGCTTTTGCACCGAACTTCGGAATCTCGTTGAGCTCCCGTTCCATTTCGCTGTATGTCATCATTCCTAAATCCTTCTTATCGCTATTTATTTCTTAAGCTGAGAAAGACGTTCCGCAACCTGTGCTGCCATTGCAGTATACTTCTCTAACTTTTCTTTTTCTGCCTCTACCTTTGCTGCCGGTGCTTTGCTTACAAATCTCTCATTAGAAAGCATTCCCTTTGCACGCTTAATTTCTCCTTCGAGACGGCCTGCTTCTTTTTCAAGACGGGCAATTTCTTTTTCAACATCAACAAGTTCTGCAAACGGCATATAAATAACTGCATCAGGGATCACTGTAGATACTGCATCCTCTGCAATGCCTGCTTTATCTGCCTGTACATGAACTTCACTTGCATATCCAAGTGTTGCAAAGAATACTTTAGAATCCTCAAATACTCTGCGAACTTCTTCTTTTTCAGATACAACATAGACACTTGCTTTCTTACTCGGTGGTACATTCATATCTGCACGAAGATTACGAATATTTCTTACAGCATTCTTAATCATCTCTACTTCATTTTCTTCAGCCTTGAAGTCAAACTCTTCTTCAAAAACAGGCCATTCGGAAACCATAATGGACTCTTCTTCATCCTGAAGACTGCAGAAGATTTCTTCTGTGATAAATGGCATATATGGATGTAACAACTTCAGAGAAATCGTTAATACTTTCTTTAATGTAAAGAGCGCTGCTGCTTTTGTCGTATCTTCCTCATTATAGAGTCTTGGTTTTACCATCTCGATATACCAGTCACAGAACTCTTCCCAGATAAAGTCATTTAACTTGGCAACAGCAACACCGAAATCGTACTTTTCCATATTGTCTGTCACTTCTTTTACAAGAGAATTCGCTTTGGATAAAATCCATTTATCAGCCGGTGTCAGGTCTGAAAGAGATACATTGCTTAAGTCCGCTTTTTCAATATTCATCAACATGAATCTGGAAGCATTCCATACTTTATTAGCGAAGTTTCTGCTTGCAATAATCTTCTTCTCTGAATAACGCATATCATTACCCGGAGCATTACCTGTTACTAATGTAAGGCGAAGTGCATCGGCACCATACTGTCCAATGATCTCTAATGGATCGATACCATTTCCAAGAGACTTACTCATCTTACGGCCCTGTTCATCACGAACCAGTCCATGAATAAGTACATCACTAAATGGACATTTACCTGTCTGTTCATATCCTGAGAATACCATACGGATTACCCAGAAGAAAATGATATCGTATCCTGTTACAAGAACATTTGTAGGATAGAAATAATCAAGATCTTCTGTCTTTTCCGGCCAGCCTAATGTGGAAAATGGCCATAAAGCAGAACTAAACCATGTATCTAATGTATCCTCATCCTGTGTAAAATGAGTACATCCACACTTTGGACATACGGATGGCATTTCTTTCGCTACAACAATCTCCCCACATTCGTCACAATAATATGCAGGAATTCTGTGTCCCCACCATAACTGTCTTGAAATACACCAGTCACGAATATTCTCTAACCAGTGCAGATACGTACGGTCAAAATGACCCGGTACAAAACGAAGATCTCCGTTCTTTACTGCTTCGATCGCAGGCTTTGCCATCTCGCTCATCTTTACGAACCACTGTTTTTTCACCATTGGTTCCACTGTAGTATGACAGCGGTCATGAGTTCCTACGTTATGTTCATGCGCTTCAATACGTACAAGATATCCTTCTTCTTCTAACTCTTTTACGATAGCCTTTCTTGCCTCGTAACGATCCATTCCTGCGAACTTTCCACCATTTTCGTTAATCGTTCCGTCATCATTTAAAATATTGATTTCTTCTAAGTTGTGACGCTTTCCAACTTCAAAGTCGTTAGGATCATGTGCTGGTGTGATCTTTACTGCACCTGTACCAAATTCTTTATCTACATAGGAATCTGCAACAATCGGAATCTCTTTATTTACGATTGGAAGAAGTACCATCTTTCCAACTAAATCTTTATATCTCTCATCATCCGGATGTACTGCGATCGCAGTATCTCCAAGCATTGTCTCCGGACGGGTTGTTGCAATCTCAATACATTTATCTGTTCCAACGATCGGATAGTTAATATGCCAGAAATGTCCTGCCTGATCCTCGTATTCTACCTCTGCATCAGAAATAGATGTCTGACATACAGGACACCAGTTGATAATTCTTGAGCCCTGATAAATATATCCCTTTTCGTAAAGGCGGATAAATACTTCCTGTACTGCTTTAGAACAGCCTTCATCCATTGTAAAACGTTCTCTGTCCCAATCAGCGGAAGAACCAAGCTTCTTTAACTGGCTGACAATACGTCCGCCGTACTCTTCTTTCCACTCCCAGGTGCGCTTTAAGAATCCTTCACGTCCAAGTTCTTCTTTATCAATGCCTTCTTCTTTTAATTTATTTGTAACCTTTACCTCGGTTGCGATACTTGCATGGTCTGTTCCTGGCTGCCATAAAGCATTATATCCCTGCATTCTCTTAAATCGAATGAGAATATCCTGCAGTGTATTATCTAACGCATGTCCCATATGCAGCTGCCCTGTAATATTTGGCGGCGGCATTACAATTGTAAATGGTTTCTTGCTGCGATCTACTTCTGCATGGAAATACTTCTTATCCATCCATTTTTTATAAAGTCTGTCCTCAATCTCTGATGGATTGTAGGTTTTGTTCATTTCTGTTGCCATGTTGTAGTTTCCTCCTAGTTTTTATCATATATGCCAGGCATTCCTTATTGGTATGTCCCTATAAATCTCCTGACATTCTAACCCTGATGTTATATCGTAAATAACGTACCAGCTACCATAGTATAACTTATTTGCGCATTTGTCACTAATATTTTTTATTTAAATTTCTATTTCTTTGCGAAAATCTCTCTGCAGGCTTCGAACCAGACGCTTTTTCTTTATTTTAGCCTCTTCTTCTTTTCCATTTTCATTTAAAAATACTATTTTTTTATAGATTTCCGATACCGCATTATATTGAAAATCTTCCTGATATTCTGCAAACTTTTCCTCAAATGCATCAAGTAACATATCAGAATCCTCGAATTCCTTCAATTCTTCTCCGGCTGCTTCGATTCCTTCTAACAATGCCGTAATCGCATAATAATAAAAAAGAGATTTCTCCTCGCCTAAATGCTGATATGCCTTGATAAAAGCAATCTTTGCATTCTGAAAACGAAAAAGCTTTGATTCCGCGATTCCAATATTATGATAGATCCGCCCAATCTCATTTTTTTCCAAGTCTTCTTCTGCAAGAGCTTCCTGATAACTTTCCAGCGCTCTTGCCGATCTGCCTGATCTTACAAGCAGGTCGCCCATCCATTTTTTCTGCCGGTAAACCGGAGCATTCATAAGGCTTCGATACTCATCTAAAATATCTCTTATCTCATCTTCATTAAAATAATGCCCTTCTCGAAATAATGCAGAAAAGTATTTCATCTGATCCTTTTCCGGATCTGTCAGACGAATCAGCTGCTTATATAACTTTTCCAACCCCAGTTCATCCCTGAGATATACGAGCAGATCCTCTCCGGGAAGTGTATGGATATAGCAGATCATATGTCTTTTTAAATAATAACAAAGTTCCTCATAGGAAAAAATCTGTATTCCGGTATCTTCAAAATAATATCCTTTTTTTCCAATCTTACCAATACAGATAAGTGACTCTCTCATCTTCCTTACCTCTTTCCCTCCGTAATGATCTTTTATTACGAAATTAATTTAAATGGAAAGACTGTAATCTTTCCTGTTGCCGGAAACATTTCTCCAAACCCCATATCTTTCAGTAAAATCACTCCCTCCACCGAAGAAGTAAACCGAACTTCTATGCGGATCCTCGTCGTTTTAGGCGGACGCTTCGGCAATCCTTTTATATCACAGGCAGCTCCCTCGATTTCATTTTCCTTCGTATTATGATAGAAAAAATCTACCCGCTGGCTTTTATCAAGAATAATATCCACACTGCCATGCGTATTATACCACTCTCTTCCTATGGATGTTATCGGTACATACTGCGGCTTCCCTGCCTCTGTTGTAATCACTCCCACCGTATGGTAGACCATATCCGGTCCATCCATGAGAATCATTCCCTCATCCATAAGCTCGATCGGGTGGATTCCCAGAAGACAGGCTCCGTTCGCATACAGATTTTGTCCTAGAAATACTCTTCTTCCGGCACAAAGATAGGTCAGCGTTTTCTTCATCCAGTTTCCTTCAAATCCACTTCCTGTAAGGAAAATAATATTTGCCGGGGTCTTTACAAGAAAACGCTTCACCATCTGTCCAAAATTCGCATCCTGTTCTGGTGTTCCTTCCACTACCCGATATTCATTAAGATTAATCTGTTTTTCTACTGCCCGGTAAGCCTTCTGTCTTGAACGGCGTATCTGATCGATCAATACATAACTCAGCTGGTTATCATGATAATCTAATAAAAGTGTATTGCGATCCCACATAATTCGTTCCTGATGGAATACATATTCTGCAAATGCTCTGAAATGTGTGATGACCTTTACTGTATGAAACTTTAAAAACTCTTCACTTACACTTTCTTTTAATTTATCTCTGTTTTCTTCGGAAGGATCTTGCATGGAAAAATGAACCGCCTGATAATCAGACCATTGATATTCTTTTTCCTTCATATACTCTTCCACCAGATGGATTCCTGTCTCTATATATGCCTCTTGCTGCTCTTTTGCTATTGGGAAACTTTCTTCGGACATTTCTTCTTGTCCTTCCCTGTATATGCTAAACTGTACGGAAGTTTTCCCCAGATCAATTCCCGCATATTTTTTTGTATCCAGTTCTTCCATTTATATTATAAACCTCTCAATCTGTTTTTCTGAACCATTATACACTGGTTTATCTACAAAAGCTTCATACACTGGTCTGCAAAAAAAGTTTTTAAAAGATATTCTTTTAACTCTGGCAGTGATGCTTCTTCCGTATCTAAATAATTCAATGTAAAGAAACGGCTTTCCTCCCCATCTTCATATTCAAATGTTTCAAATTCCAGAGCATTCTCATCCGCAACCAGCTTTCCGTCTGCTTCCAGACGATACTTTACATGATCTCTCTGGAAAAAATTCATATGACAGACATACATTCCCGGAAGAACTTCTTCCAGATTCAGATTACGGAAAGAATATTGTTCACCATCAATCTGATAATTCAATATAACATGCTGCCCTGCACGTCCTCTATATGTCAGGAATGTCAATTCTCTGTAATAGATTGGAAAATGAACCCACTGTGCATACGCATGGTAAATCGGAAGATAAAACTTTTCCTGCAAAAAGCCTTCTATAATGTATACTGCCGTATCTTTAATGGTATCGTACCATTCTTCTCTTCCGGCAAAATAATACAGGAAATGAATTCTGGAATGTCGGTTTTCCATGCGGCCATTTACAATCTCCTGACCAATTGCCATATGCATAAAATCATTCAGCTCCATGGAACTTTCTAATTCTTTCATCGATGCATATTCCAGATAACGGTCAATCAGATCATCTCCCTCATTGGTCTGATAGAACGATTCAAATACCGGAAATACACCTTCTGTATCATTACCAGTAAACATGACCTGTTCAAGAATCTTTCGCTCAAAATCAGCCGTTTCAAGGCCAAAGCGCCTTCCTCTTTCCCAAATATCCAAAAGCACTGCTGTTTCACCCTGAAAATGCTTCATCAAATACGTCAGTGTATCTTTGTTACACTTCTTTCGAATAAATGCCGCATACGCTAAGGAAAGTGTTTCCTCATCCTTCTTTCCCTGATAATATTGTGCACCAAAGGATGCCAGACGAAGAATCTTTGCAGAACCCATTATATCACATCCATATAATTCGATTCCAAAGAAAGCCTCCTCCATCATGCCGACTTCCATATAATAATCCATTAATGTCTTCCTAAATTCTACAGAAATATTCGAGTAATCAATCTTTCCAAGCCATCTGGCCAGGCTTCGCTTTTCCTGATGATTCTCATAATAGGTAAGCAGCTTCTCAACTGCCTCTGTCTGAATCCAACGTACAAAATCATCGTTAAATGTAAGCTGCTGAAGAACGGCTATGCCATCTTCTTTGATTCCCTCGTTCATCTTTTCTGATTCCATTAATAAAATCTTCTTATTAGAAAGGTTACGGCGAATCCATTCTTTTTCAAACTGTTCTGTTGATAAGAACGGCTTTAACTGATATTGAATATCTCTGACATATCTCTGCTCATTATTATCTACAAAATAAAATACAGCTCTGCTATTATATACTTCTACATTGCTTACCCCCGCCGAAAGTGGATAGTATCTTTCCTGTTCTGTTTCCGGACAGGAAACATAGACGCCACTGATATGCGGATTATTACAGATCAGCTTATGATAAAATAAAATATCACATACTGACTTCCAGTTATCCGGCTTTTCAAGAACTTCTTTTTGAAAACAAGTATACAGATATGCCAGATGTTCATTAATTCTTCCTTTTAACAGCTGTTCTTCCACAAATGGAAGCATTTTGGAATAATATGCACCGTATACTTCTTCATAACTTTCTTTATTACGCAGTACATTACTATAAAGATATGCCTTTTCCAGATAATCAAGGCTGTTACTATAAGTAAAATAAATAAGCACTCTCTGCGGAATAATATCATATGTTGTAAAATCCATACTGCGGATAAAGAATTCATTCAATCCTATGATCTTAAGATTTGCCTCCACTGCAAGACGGAAGTATTCATGGTATTCCTTCCCTGTTCGATTCCCTTTTATAAGAAGGGAACAGATTACCTGTAAAAACTGTTCATCCGGTTCAACACCATATAGCTTCTGTGCAATATAAAATACTGCCTTATTATAAAACTTCATCTTTAAAGCAAGCCGGGCAAACTGATAGGAAAGTGCCAGTGAAATATAGCCGTATCTTACTCCCCATCGGAAAATACTGATTTCAAACTTGCCAAGCTCTTCCATATAATTTGGATTCTCATTTAAAATATCACACGCTTCAAAGTATAATAAGCTGCTGTTATTTCCATCTTCAAATAATTGTCGTATCGTATCATACTGAAGCCGCTTATTATACACATATTCTCTGTCAAGATAAATGAGCATCCACAGCGCCTCTGCCTTATATTCTGATAATTCGTAAAACTCTCTTATTCCGGTAACCGCCTTGCTGATCACCTCCGGAGTCCGGTAATACATTGCTTTAAGATAAAGAAAATAATTCGCTTCTAACGGTTTAAAACCGCCTTTTTGTGCAATCTCTTCTAAAGCTTCCATCGCCGCCTTCGCCTCTTCCTGCTGTTCTTCCATTAACAGGAAATGCATTCGGTAAAGCTTCCATTCATTCTCTTCAGTAGAACGATACAATTCTTTTAAAACCTGTCCAGAATCTTCCGCAAAATCTTCAAATCCAATACTTCCTGTCCTAAAATACAGATAATTATGCATAAGTTCTGCCCGCTTCTTCTTTAATAAAAGCTTCTGTTCTTTATCCTTTATCAAAGCAGAAGACTCTGTCCACCATTCAACCGGAATCTTTATATCCTGCCGAACTGTATCGATTCGTATAACATCGCTTCCATTCCGAAGATTTTGTTTCTTCTCTATCGTAAATGAAAACATTCCTTCTGTAAAATCATCACTGGAAAAACGGCTCACAGATGGCTGAACCTGTCCCTTTTCACTGTAAATTCTTCCTTCTACATACCCTGCTGAAGTAAGTGCTATTGACAAAGTAGTCTGCGTATCGCTCTCTTCCATTACAATCTTTTCACCAGATACTTCAAGAAACGTCGGCTCTTTATATCCTGCCGCTGTAAGAAATTCTTCTAAGATAAGACTTCTTGATCTGCTCTTCATGAGACTGTGATATAAGCTCTTTTGTTCTGGAAGATGTTCCAGAAATACTTTTTCAAAATTCGGCAGGAAAAATAATTCCATCGCCTCTTTTCGATTCTCTCTATAAATATCTACGAATTCTTCCATCGTAGATATTCTTCCCTTTGAAGTTTCTATATATTTATGTATGACCTTGACAGAGTAAGGAATCGTATATTCGCCCCCATTGGTAATGAGAACTATGTCTCCTTCAAAACTGCTATCCGCCGTCGCCAGCTTGCCTTTAAAATAAAAAGGAATCTCCTGACGGATTCCCTCAAGCCGCTCTACTTCTACTGCCATCTTATCGCTGGTTGTACATACATATCCTTCTATCGGAATCTTATTCTCACTCTCAATGAAAAAGGAATCTTTGTAAACTCGTCCCTCTTCCACCTCAATATCCAGACTCGTAATGGAAAGGCTTACGATTGGAGTTGTATCGTTATTCACCTGGTTTATTATATTAATTTCTTCTTTCACGTCCTATATCCTTCCCTTTTCCATGATATGTCATATTATAGCAAACATTGCTCTATTTTTAAACAGATACAAAAGTTTTTTCCTAATTTATTTTTAAATAAATTTCTAACATTTTTCATAACTTTTTGTGCTATTTTAGACAAATCCAAATGATTGTCCTTTGACATTAAAAAGGCTTCGTCTTAGTATTGACTTAGTTATTTTATTATTTTGGTGAAGTGCGCCCATAATAAGATTATGGCAGTTTCACAATACCGTTTCATACGAAGGTGTACCGTATTAGTGAAGCTACAATAAGTACCAAGCCAAGATACAGGAGGTTGAACAAATGAAAAAACTATTGACCGGACTTTCTGCTTTTCTGCTGTTTAGTCCACTCCATGTATTTGCTGCTGACGGAGCACTCTCTGATACTGCACTTGGAAATACACTTCCTCTTTGGAGTTGTATTCCTTTTGCTGGAATGCTCCTGAGTATTGCCATATTTCCTCTGATAAAAGAAGAATGGTGGGAAAAGCATAAACCCTGGGTCGTTGCTTTCTGGTCTCTTTTATTTCTCATTCCATTCGCTGTAATCTTCGGTGGACATATTGCATTAGAACATTTAATAGAAGTAACACTTGGTGATTATCTTACCTTTATTGTTCTCCTGTTTGGTCTGTTCTGTGTTGCCGGTAACATCAGTTTACAAGGTGATCTGACTGGCAGCCCAAAAGTAAATGTTGTATTACTCCTCATCGGAACCCTGCTTTCGAGCTGGATTGGAACAACCGGAGCAAGTATGCTCATGATCCGCCCGATCATAAGAGCAAATAAATGGCGGCAGCGCAAAGTGCAGATTATGGTATTTTTCATTTTCCTTATTTCTAATATCGGCGGCTGTCTCACACCGGTAGGTGATCCGCCTCTTTTAATGGGATTTATGAACGGTGTTGGATTCTTCTGGAGTCTTAATCTGCTTCCTGTAATGCTCCTGAATGTTCTTATCCTGCTTACTCTGTTTTTCCTGATTGATACAAAAGCATACAAGAAGGATATCGCTGATGGTTTTAAACCAGAGATTCGTCCGGAAAGCGAGCGTATCAAACTTCACTTAGATGGCGCTCACAACATTGCCTTTATGCTTATCATTGTTGCAGCAGTTATTTTAAGCGGTGTCCTTCCTACAACGTTTCCTGTTTTCAGTGAAGGACTTACGATCATGGGAGTAACTTTATCCTATGCTTCCATTATTGAAATTATAATGATACTTGCTTCCGCCTATCTTTCTTTTAAAACAACAAAGAAGGAAATCCGAGACAGCAACCACTTTACCTGGGATGCCATCGAAGAAGTTGCCATTCTTTTCATCGGTATCTTTATCACCATGATCCCGGCACTTCTTATTCTGAAAGCACGAGGTGCTGATCTTGGATTGACACAGCCATGGCAGTTCTTCTGGATAACCGGAGCACTATCAAGCTTCCTTGATAACACGCCAACTTACCTGGTATTCTTTACTACCGCAGCTTCTCTTGGATTTAGCTCCGGTGTACAAACATTGACCAGTTTTATTCCGAAGGTGGTTCTGATGGCGATTTCCTGTGGTGCCGTATTTATGGGTGCCAATACCTATATCGGCAATGCTCCAAACTTTATGGTACGCTCTATTGCAGAAGAAAACGGTATCAAGATGCCATCCTTCTTTGGATATATGTTCTGGTCACTCAGTTGTCTGATTCCGGTATTTTTAATCGATATGCTGATTTTCTTCCTATAATATTTTAAGTAAGATTTTAGGCAGGCTTTTAAAATATAAAAAATATAAAAATAAAAATCTCAGTATAGTCTCTGTGGTGATGCTCATCACAAATACTATACTGAGATTTTTTATTTACAATCCTTCTTCTTATTAACACGAAAGCTACTTACCTTACATTATTATTCCCGAAGAGAATCATCTTTTATCGTACCGTTTTTCAAAAATGGTTCTACAAGCTTCTCCCACTCGTACTGCCATAATACCTCAGAACCCTTTGGTGTATCTTCCTGTCGCCCCATAAACTGGCTGAGATATACTCCATGTTCCTTCCAAGCTTTCCCGTTTGTCGCAGCATTTAGTATGACCGGCTGCAAGTTATCCATCGTATGTGCAAATCTGGATTCCGGTGTATTCTTTGCCTCGAATTCTTCCCAGATTGCTTTTAACTTTGCTCCCTGATCTTCCGGCAAAAGACCATACAGCCTTTTGGCTGCCTTCTGCTCTCTTTGGGCCTGGGTCTTCTTTCCGTCTTCATCATAAGCATATGTATCACCGGCATCAATTTCAACCACATCATGAAACAGCACCATGACCATTGTTTTTAACACATCAATCGGTTCGTTGGCATATTCTGATAAGAGAAACGTCATTAATGCCAGATGCCATGCATGTTCCGCATCATTCTCTTTCCTCTTTCCATCTGATAAATAAGTCTGCCTGCCAATAAACTTTTCTTTATCCATCTCGCGGATAAAGTTGATCTGCTGTTCTAATCGTTTTGTCTGTTCTGAAAATGTATTTGTATTTTCCGATTGTTTTTCTGTATTCATTCTTACTCTTTTACTCTCTTCTAAGGTTTCCTTAACGTATTCTTATCTTTCGGATTTCTGACCAGCCAGACCAGGATTTCACCCCAGCCTTTTTATAAGAATAGCGCACCCGAAAATAATATACTTTCTTTTTTAACTGTTTAGTAATAAGGCTCCCATTTTTACGGCTTACCGATACTTTTTTTGCCTTTTTAAAACGAGCGTTTGTCGCATACTGAACCTGATACGTTGTTGTGTATGTTCTTTTTTTCCAGAAAACCTTTGCTTTTCTTTTGGTGTTGCGCCGTACCTTTACTTGTTTCAGTGGCTTTAAGAAATATGCTTTCTTTACTGAGCTGAATCCTCCAAACACGCCCCCGTTATATGCCCGTACTTTATAAGAATACTTCTTACCCTGCTTAACCTTTTTATCAATGTAAAAATCTTTTGAAGAAGACACGACCGCTACCTTTTTCCATGATCCCTTATTCTTTCTTCTATAAACATAATAGGAATCTGCACCGTATGCCTTTTTCCAGCTAACTTTGATTCCCTTCTTTACATTGGATACACTTTTCAGTGTTGTACGGAAAATAACGATATACCGCTTATGGGAGATTCCTCTTTGAAACAGATTCGTCATGATCGGACAGCCCCATCCATAATAACTGTCCTTTCCTTTGGAACCAAGATCCCTGCAGTATAATTTTAATTCCCGATAAATACCATCTACCGATAAATTAGACTGCATCATTTTTAAATAAGCAATCGCCGCTGTAATATGAGGTGCTGCCATAGATGTTCCTGACATTGTCGCAAAGTTCCCTTTATAGTAAGCGCTGACAATACCACTTCCCGGAGCCGTAAAGTCAATGGCACTTCCACGATTGGAGTAATAGGCAAGCTGCTTGCTTGAATAATCAATTGCTGAAACAGCGATTGTCTTACTATAGCAGGCCGGATAACAATAACGAACATCCACACCTTTACTTCCACCTTCTCCATTACCGGCAGCGCAGCAAATAGGAATTCCTCTATTATATGCCTTATCAATTGTCGAATCAAGATAATCATATAAGCTGGCATTCACATCAATAAATCCCATACTCAGATTTACGACATCGGCATTTTTGCTGACAGCGTACTGCAATGCTGTCTTTATCGTCAGCAAAGAAGACTTTCCTTCATTATTAGATACTCTAAGTACTAGCAGTTCAACATTTGCCGGCGTAGCATCTGCGATAATTCCACTTACATGGGTACCATGTCCAAAAGTATCCTGTACATTATAATTATTCCCAAAGAAATTATAACTTTGTGAAGAAACTTTTCGTCCTGCAAATAAAACATTGGAAGTATCAATTCCTGTGTCAACTACCGCAACAGTGACACGTCTTGTATACCCGTTTGAGGCAGCCTGCTTCTTCAATTCATTCAATCCCATATAATCGCTTCCCCAGGAATAGGTTCCCTGGCCATTCTCTCCCCCTTGAGAAAGAGGAAGTCCCATCGTAGAATCTTCAATAGAAACTACTTTATCCGGATAACAGGATGAATAAGTCCGGCTTAACTGCTGAAAGGCTTCTTCCGTTTTTTCCTCTGAATCATACTGTAAAATCGTTTCATGGTCCATTTCATTGACATAAACTTCTGATGCACCACAAGTATCCTTTACCTGATTACTTTCCACAATAAGACGCTTCGTCTGATATGGTGCGGTCACTTCTAAATCTCCGTCCATATTCTCTTTAACTTCATATACGCCATCCTGCTTATCAAGATAATTATCTAAAACATCTTCTGACTTTGTTATACTCTTTGCTTTTGAAGAACTAACATCAAATGTATCTGAAACCTGCTCCTGTTCTCCATCTTTTTCCATCGTATCTGTTCCCGGAGTAATTACCATTTTTTCAAAATAATCATCATCCCATGTATCTGATATCAAAGCGGATATCTGTTTATAATCCGTAACATCCTGTTTGGTTCCTGATACTTCTGCTGCATCTGTAATACGAAAAGAGAAAAAAGCACACAGTATACAAATCATCGTTACAGCTGTTATTTTCTTCCACATGTTATTCACCTCCGGGGATATACCATAATCTACTGCACGCCTGCTTCTCGAAAAAGAGCATTCACGACCGTATGGTATTCCGCAACTGTCTTTGCCTTCTTTATCTTCTTTCCATACTTCTCACATTCCGGGAAAAGTGGAATCATATAAGACCATACTTCTTTTAATTTAAACAAAACATTTCTTCCGCCAGACATAATATATTCATATCCATAGCACAACTCATCCAGAAATGCCTTCCATCTGGCATAATCTATGTCTTTTTTTGAAAATTCTAAGCTTTTGTCTCCTGCACAGTCAAAACTTTCTGTAAGCTGAGGATTCGCGATCATTCCCCGGCCGACCATCACAGCCGACAGTTTAGGAAATCGCTTTGTTACTTCCTGTACATCCTGCGCACAAAATATATCTCCGTTATAACAGACTGGATGTATACTTTGTGAAAAACCTTCTGCAAAAGCCTCGTAGTTTACCGGATTCTTATAGTAATCTTCTCTTACCCTTGCATGAATAATCACTTCCGAAATCGGAAACTGATTATACAGAGAGATCAAGTCTTTTATTTCTTCTGGCTTCTCCATGCCAAGTCTTGTCTTTACAGAAACAGCTAGGTTCACTCCCGAAAAAACTTCATCAAAAAAAGCTTTCATCCCATCAAGATCTGACAAAAAACCACTTCCCTTTTTCTTAGAAACAACCGTTCCGGATGGACATCCCAGATTAAGGTTCACTTCCTTATACCCAAGCTCTCCCATCATCTGTGCCACTTTTATAAAATCTTCTGACTTATTCGTAAGAATCTGCGGCACAACTACGATATCCTGATTATGTTCCGGCAAAATGTCATTCTTCTCTCTGGTATTTAAGCCTTTTTTCGGTTTTGGGGTCACAAACGGAGTAAAATATTTATCTACTCCATGAAAAAACTTATGATGTGCATTACGATAAATATACCCGGTAATCCCTTCAAGAGGTGCAGCGTAACACTGCACCTTATGTTTGTTTTCCACTATTTAAGCCTCTTTAATACTTCTACCGTATATTCATAAATTCTCTTTGTACTTGAAATGGAGAGACGTTCCTGTGGTGTATGAATGTCAAAAATGTCTGGTCCATAAGATACACAATCAAGACCCGGCATCTTCTCGGAGAATAATCCGCACTCAACACCAGCATGGATTACTTCCATTACAGGCTCTTTTTTATACATTTCACGATAAGTATCTCCCATTAAAATACGGAGCTTGGAATCTTCTACATATTCCCATGCAGGATAATCACCGGAACGGCTTACCTTTCCGCCAAGACTTTCTGTCAAACATACTAATCTATCATAAAGCTCTTCTTTCTCACTTGCTACGCTGCTTCGTACAGAAAATACAAGAGAAACGGTATCTGCTTTTGTTTCTAAAATACCAGGATTTAAAGAAGTCTGTACAAGCCCTTCCATATCCTTACTCATCTTCTGCACACCCCAAGGGAATGTACGAAGTGCTGTGATTACTGCATTACCACAGACATCCGTCATAGGAAGCACACCGTCAACACTTTCTGCATCCTCTTTAGAAAGCTCTAAAAATCCTTCAATAGACATGCCTGCATCTGTCTTATGGTATTCTTTTTCAATGATTCCCTGCTGTTCCTTAAGGATATCCATGAAAAGATCTTCCTGACCCGGTGCAAACATAAGGATTGCTCTTGCACTTCTTGTAATCGCATTATCTTTTAATCCACCATCTACAGATACAACTGTAAAATCAGCCTTTTTCTTTAATTCATAAAGAACTCTTCCAAGAACAACATTCGCATTCGCTCCCTGTTTCTGAATCTCTACACCGGAATGTCCACCTGTCACGCCACTTACGTGAATAGAAACCAGCTTACCGTTCCAACGTCTTCTCTCTGCCGGGAATTCACAATCCACTCTCATTCCTCCGGCACATCCAACAAGAAAATGTCCCTCATTCTCAGAATCCAGATTCAACATAAGACGAGACTTCAAAGAAGAACAATCCATTGCTACCGCACCAAGCATACCAATCTCTTCATCTACAGTAAATACTGCTTCGATCGGTGGATGTTCCAGCGTATCATCATCAAGAATCGCCAATGCCATTGCTACCGCAATTCCATCATCTCCACCTAATGTAGTTCCTTCTGCATAAATATAGTCACCATCGATTGCTAAAGATAATCCATCCTTCTCAAAATCAATCGTACAGTCAGCTTCCTTCTCACATACCATATCCAGATGTCCCTGAATAATTACTGGCTTGGAATCCTCATATCCTTTTGAACCATTCTTTAAGATAATAATATTATTCTCCGGATCCTGATGATATGCCAAACCTCTTTCTTTTGCAAAATTCACACAATAATCACTGATTGCTTTTGTATTCGTTGAGCCATGTGGGATATTGCAAAGCTCCTCAAAATAATAAAACACCTTTTCTGGCACTAAGTTGTCTAAAACTCTCATTTTTATCCTCCTATATTTACCGGACATTTTTCGCTGCTTTATGTTCTAAAAAATTATCCATTCATTCCGGCATATTATTACTTATTATAACTCAAATTCTATCTTTACGCAATTTCTATCTTGTCCCAATTAGCTTTTTTGCACTTGTATTTGTAAATCGAACCCACTATACTAAAAATATGAACGAAATTACAACAATACAAATATTTGAAGAAATCATTGAGGAAATCATTTATGGAACAAAAACAATTTTCACCTACAGATTCACATTTTAAACATAGTTCTTTTCAACATTCCCCCAGCACCCCTGCCGCTTCATTATCACTGCAGCCGATTGCCTATATTCACTCTGATTTTTCAGAAAAATTTGGCATTCCACGCCAAAGCGGTTTAGTAAACAGCCTGCAGGCTAAGATCGTATTTACAGAACCATTTCGCAATCAGGACTGCATCCGCGGAATCGAAGAATTCTCCCATCTATGGCTTATTTGGGGGTTTTCCAAAAATCAGCGTGACAAGTGGACACCAACCGTCCGCCCGCCAAGACTCGGCGGAAATAAAAGAAAAGGAGTATTTGCCAGTCGTGCGCCTTTCCGCCCAAACCCTCTTGGACTATCCTCTGTACGCTTAGAAAAATGTATCCCCACTTCTCCGGAAGGACCACTGCTCTATATTTCCGGTGCAGATTTATTAGACGGTACTCCAATCTACGACATCAAACCATATCTTGCTTTTACCGATTCCCATCCGGAAGCTTCCGGAAGCTTTTCCACAAAAGCTTTAGAACACCGTCTTGTCATCCACTGTCCAGAGGGATTACTGCACCTTATCCCCATAGAAAAAAGACAGTCTCTCTTAGACTGCCTTTCCCTTGACCCACGGCCTTCCTACCAGCATGATCCAGAGCGAATCTACGGCATGAACTACGCAGGTTTTGATATTCACTTCAAAGTAAATCATAATGATCTCTTTGTTACAGAGATTATTCCTTCTCACGAAATACAATAAGCTTACTGATAATATAATTCAGTACAACTACGACAAACTGTGCTGCAACCTTTACTAAAATACTGTTGAAGTGCAGTTTGTTAATAAAGATCAAAAGAATCACTTCCTCGACAACTAATGTAAACAAACGTCCGCCAAAGAAATTGATGATTTCCAAAAACACTTCCTTTACTCCATGTCTCTCCGCATTAAAGACCCATATTTTATTCGTTACATAAGCAAATAATACCGCCAGAATCCATGAAATAATATTCGCTACAAGAGGATTCATATGTAATGCCACATCACAATAACTATAAGAACCAATACTGATGACTGTAGTTAATCCTCCAAAAAATAAATATAACAATACTTCTTTATATTTATAATAGATGCTCTCAAAAATATTCAATCCCGGAAGCGCCATAATCTTATCAAAAATATCTTTCTTTTGTATGTTCTTTTCTATGTTCTTTTCTATTTGCTTTTCTTGTTCCATCTCTATTCTCCCACTATTTTTCTAACAATACACCTGTGGAATCATAACATAAGATTTATTTTTTTTCAATAGACGAAAAATAACTTTCTCCCTTACAGTAAAGGTAAAAGAGAAAGTTATTTTTCTGTTTTTGATAAATTTGAAAGGATACTGATCTATACTATTATATTCTACTTACTTCGTAAATTATTTCTTAATAACTACTTTCTTTATAAGACTCCATTTTCCATAAACTTTTGTCTTACCATCTAATTTGTAAGCTCTTGCCTTGATATAATAAGTCTTTTTCTTTTTCAGCTTTCTGATCGTCTTTGTAAGCTTTATGGTAGAAACTTTCTTTGTCGCTTTCTTTGTAAAGTTCATATTTGTAGAGTACATAATTTCATAACCACTTGCCTGTGCCACTTTTTTCAGATTTACTTTTGCCTTTTTGCCTTTTAAAGCTTTCGCTCTTACTCTTACACGAGCTGGTGCAACTACCTTCTTTATCTGTGTATCCGGCTTTGTCACAGTTGTATTCTCTGCCTTCTTAGCCGGTGCAGCTACCATAGATAAATCATAAGTAATATCATCTGCACTTAAACTGGATACTTCATATGTTGTTCCATCTGCTTTACATGTCTGGATATCTGCATACAGTGTCTTGGCAAAATCCATTGTTTCATCACCAATCGCGATACCAAGCTTTGTTGCATAATATTCTAAGTTTGCTTTGTCGTTCTTGTAAATATTAAGCATCTGTGCATTTACATTTTTCTGAAGTTCTTCCATCTTTGTCATATATGCAGTATAGAACTGTTTTACACCTTTTCCATATGCAGTTCTATTATCCCCATCTTCACACAAGAAACCTACATTACGGAAAATCCAATAAGCAGCGCGGGAATTATAATTGTGTGCTTCCATCTTATATGCTCTTGATACATCTGTTAATAATGCTCCATAGAATGGTACAAATGTTGACATATCTGCATTACCCATACATACCCACTGTACCGTAGCAAGTTCTGCTGGCATAGATGAATCAATCTGGAAAATATGACATTCCGCTGAAGACTTCACGCCAATTACTCGTGAAATATTTCTTCCAAAGTTCATGTCCTCATAACGATATCCAGCTAATTCATATAACTTTTCTACGGTAACATTCTTAACATTAATGAAAATATCCTGATAATCATCTGTATAAATGGCTGTGTTATCCTGTCCGTTTAACAGATACTGTCCACCACGAATTCTGTCTGCATTCCCAGCACTATATCCCTTACCTGTGTAAGATAACTTCACATTAATATCGCCCTTTCCGTCCTGTGCTGGAACATAGAATCCATTATTCTTTGCAACTTTTACAAGGTTTGGAGAAGCAATAACATTCTCTTTATCACTTAAATCCACATCTCCGATGACCAGACAGTTTGGAATAACTGCTGCTTTATTAGAAGGCATTTTAATCGCACAGTAATTATGGCCTAATAACATCTCGAAATACCATACTTCATTCTTATCTGCTATAAAAAGTCCATTCCCTTCGCCTGCACCAATTGTATCCATTACATCAGCTAAAATCTCCACACCTTCACGTGCTGTAGATGCCTGACAGAGAATATAATCTGTAAGATTCTCTTCTGTAATACCTGTATTCTTTACATATGGATCGTACTGTCTGATACTCTTTGCAGCAGATGCTGACGTCGTTGCAGACATTGTAACACCTTTACTGTTTGTACCGAATTCTCCAAAATATCCATCTTCATCTCCCTCATTATCACGGCAGATCGTATAACGGTACGTTGTATCGACTTTAATCGGTGCCTGAAATTCTGTCGCACCTGATTCATCTTTATATACTGCATTCTTCCCAACATGTTTGGCCTGAATTACTTTATAAACTTTGTCCTTACGGGAGGAAATATCCTCTGTTCGTCCATACATCGTTGTTCCGTCTTTTGTACAATCTTTACCTACATAATAAGATGTACATGCCTTTGCCGGTAATGCTGTAAAAAGCATCATACCTGCAATAGAAAGCATTGTTAATACTAATTTCTTCATCTTTCTCTCCTCTACTTCAATAATATCAATACTATCCCACAAATCGTTTAAAAATGAAAATCTTCGTATGCTTCTTTGCATTTTTATGCATATTTTGTGGTCTTTCCTATGTATAATAATACTTTATGCATAATTAGTCAATATTTTTTGCATAATTATTTATACGATCACTGTTTTACACAGTTATAAATAAATAAAAAAAGAGAACTTAATCAACACCTTATCATGTTGATTAAATTCTCTGTTCCTCTCTTATTCTTCTGTTACTGTATCTGTTGTTTCCTGAGAGAAATCTTCTACAGTATTCCCTTCTTCTGTTGTCTCATTCTTTACTGTTCCGGTATTCTTTTCATCTTCCGATGCTGCTGTTGTAGCGGAACTACTTGCTGTTGTGGCTGTCGCTGTACTTTCATCCACCGCTCTTTCCAATGTGATTTCTGATACGGATTCTCCGTCCGCCATTGGTATTTTAACGGTGTCTTCTTTTATCCTCTTGCTTGTATAGCAGTAGATTCCATCCGCATCTTTTTTAAAGCCGGCCTTCTTTAATTCCTTTTCCGTACTGCTAAAAGTCAGATTACCCGGCAATGTAATCTGCCCATCAAACATTTCCTTACTAAAAGAAAGCTTCGTTATAATACAATCGCTTACCTTCTGATTCTTATCACTCATATTTCGAATGATCACGCCAATCTTCTTTCCATCTGTATTCGTAAGATAAGCATCTTTTTCAAGCTTCCCTCCTGGAACAAGTGTCGCATTTTCATTTCGAAGTGCCTCTAACTTCCAGCCATCCTTTGTAAAATCGGATACCTTTCCTAATAATTTATACTCTTTATCTCCTACTTTTACAGAAGAGAACATCTTATCTGTGTTCACTACAACACCATCTTCGTTCTTCGTCTGTAATACCTGTTCCTCCGAAGCCTGTTCTGCCTGCTTTTTCTCCTTTTTCAAAGCGGAAATCTGCGTTTTTAGCTTCTGATTCTGTTTCTGAAGAGACTGATTCTGATAACCTAAACCGGCAATAATAAGCACAAGAACAATTCCGATTCCTGCAGCAAATACTTTCCCCATACTGCCTGACTTCTCTGTTTTATCCGATTGTTGCTCCCTTCCGGCTTTTTTTGTTTTTTCTGTTGTTACTTCTTTAAAATCTACTTTCTTAACTTCCGGATGCTTCTCCTGTGTTTCTGGTGTATTCTCAGAATCTGGTACCGCCTTCTTATCTTGACGTCTCTTTCTCCTATGGAACAGCGTTCCCTCTTCATCATCTGCACCTACAACTTCCTGTCCTACCTCTTGTACCAGCTGTTCTACTTCTTCATCACGACTTAATCTTCTTCTCCGGCCTCTTCTGTTTTGCTTAGATTCTATGTCTGACTCTGTCTCCTCTTCATTACTGTCTGAATACAATCCATCATTATCAGAATATATACCGGAATCTCCTGCAGCATTCCTGTCATAATGAATAGCTTCCCTGTCTTCTGACATGGACTCTACATTCTCGCCTTCCTGTTCTTTCATGTAAACCTGTGTATCATCCAATTCCTTATCAGACAACATAATCCAGCTCTTCATTGTTGACTTTATTGACTTATCTTTCATTCTCTCAATCCTTTCACGAAGAAAATACTGCCTCTTTTGCGAAAATCGACATTATTTTTTCGTTCATTATAACACATTTATACCGTAAAGAAACAAACTTTCGTTACGAATTTTTTCTTTTGTTTACTTAATCACAGGAAATATGCATTGAAATCACGTTTTCATTGATATCCTTTGTTATCTGGTCAAATGTTTCCATATCATAGGGCAGTTGTTTACTTTCTTCGCCATAATATGTCTTATAGCTAATCTCATTATGCTTTGCATTCCCATCAACTACATGTACAAGCTTCTCCTTATACTCTTTCAAAGGTTCTAGCAGACATTTTCCATGATTCACTGTATCTTCCTGGCTTTTCTTAACCAACTGATAATACCTGGCAATCCCCGTTGCATCTGCACAGGCAAGACTTTTCAACTTCTCATCACTGCTCAGATACGCTTTATAATCACTGTTACTGTCAATAAAGGCATGTTCTACAAGAACAGTCAGCATATCATTCTCTACCCCACCTCGGATAATTGCATAATAATCTGCAAGCACTTGGTTCGGATAGCGTTCATCCGCCTCGGAATCCCGCGTCAAAATTCCCTGATTTGTAAGTCCAAGCTTCGTAAGTTCATTTAAAATATTACAGGAAAGCTCTTGTCCTTTTCGCGCAAGAGCATCTTTGTAACCATCTTTTGCCACAAGCACTGTACAACCATGATCATATGCTGCACATGGACCAGCCGCATTATTATGAAGACTGAGCAGCGCATCCGCTCTTTTCTCTACCGCAAACTGTATCCTCTCCGGAAGTTCTATCTCTTCATCTCCCGTCCTTGTAAGATAAACCTCTGTATTCTCATACGATTCAAGCTCCTGTTTCAAATATACAGCAATCTTTAAATTTAAATCCTTTTCCTCCACCTTTTCATTATCCCTTGCCGCCCCGGACTGACTGCCTCCATGTCCCGGATCAAGAACAAGCACAAGAGGCTTCTCCTTCGCCTGCGCCTCTGCTTTCTCTTCAAAACAAAAAACAGTACTTATCACAAAAACTATTAAACACATAACGATAATATACTTTCGCATTATTATTTTTTCTTCCCCATATCGTCTTTCAAAAACTGCTGATATGTCCTTGGACGGTACGTTCCTCCGCTAAAAGAACAGTAACGATACACACAATCCACAACATAATCAATCGCATTATAATCATCCTTCATATCCGGATCCGGATATGTAAACTTCAAAATATAATTCTTCTCCCCATCATTCGCTGCAATAATATATACTCCTGTCGTCTCTGAAGAATCTACGGAAGCCCCGATCAGGGTGCGCGCCATTCCTTCGCTGTCCGTCCTTGTCGGCTGCATCTTAAAATAAATCTTATTTACCTGAGAAGAAAATCTATCATAAAGCTGTTTCGCATTCTCTAATGCATTTCCTTCATTCTCCTCGGTATAAACAGCAAGTTCTGCTTTTTTCTCTTCGCCGCCTTCTTTATATGTAAGACTGTACGAACTCCCCGATGCATTCACCTCACTGTGATTAAACAAATACTTCGGATATCCAAAGCTAAAACTTCCATCTTCTGAAATCACTGTGTTATATGCATCCGTACTGAGGCAGTTCTCCACACTCATATGCGAATTCTCTGTATCCTCAAGCATATGCTCTGCTTCCTTCTTCTCTCCTGCCTTATCCGAAGTGGTGTTATCTGTAGTTTTCTTATCTACATCCTTCTTATCTTTACCACCCTTTGACGAAGTATTCTTCTTTGAATCAGAAACAGAAGAACTTTTATGAATACTGTCTATCAGCATCTCCGGAAATCCACATTTATAAAGCGCAAAACCTCCGGCTAAAACAATAAATAAATAAAGCAGAAACGACATCGAAGACTTCTTCTTTTTTTGTGATTTAGCTTCCTGTCTCTTTTTCGTCGATTCCGATGCCGCCGTTCCTGAGCCAGCATCATAACCTCGATATAACTTCTTAGCTTCACTCTCCTCCTGCTTTTTCACAAATTCTTTCCATCTGCGCTGTTCCTCTTCATACCGCCTGCGCGATTCTTCCATTATACGCTGTTCCTCACGCCGTTTACGTTCCGCCTCTTCTCTGGCATATTTCTCCTCAAGAAGTTTGCGTTCCGCTTCTTCCTTTGCCGCCTCTTCTCTTTGTCTCTCTTCTTCTTTTTTCTTTTTCTTTATCTCTTCGTACTCTTTATCATCAATCTCTCTATAGTATGCATCTTCCGTTTCATTGTTATTCTTCTCTTTTGCAGATACATCTTCTCTCTCTACCTCTCGTCCACATCCTGAACAAAATCTTGCATCATCTGGCAAGTTGGTACCACAAAATCTGCACTTCATACTGGGTCACCTCTCTCATTCCTTCATATACTCTTTCAAATTTATATTATAACAGGAAATGGAGAGAATTTACAGACCGAAAAAGTTGGTAAATTTAAAAGAAGATGATTCTCTGTTTGTTAACTATTATAACAAAATTATAATTTATTCCGCCCACCGTTCCCAAACTTTATCTGCTTTTTCTTGCAATTTAACAATTTTTTGTTTCTCTTTTTCAGCATACTTTTCATATTCTTTTTGTTTTTTCTGCAAGTTCTTTTTTAAATAATCATTTTGTTTTAGTATTTGCGTTGCATTATATACTGATACCTCTTTACTTTTTCTCTGTACTCGTATCATTTTCATTACTTCTTTTATCAGTTCTGTAGAATCTTTTTCATCTAATTGGCTAAGCATTTCCATATCAAAAGAAATAGCTGCTGCATTATTCTGCTGTTTACATAGTTCTAATGTACTTTTTATTTTATTGTCTCCCTGCTTTACAGGCACATGTTCTATATAAAACATTCCATTCTTCTCTTCTCCGCTTATCAATGTTTTTCCGTAAGTAGTAATCTGACTGTAACCAGTAAAACCTTTTTCCAAAAGTAACTTTATATTCTCTTCCGTATCTTCTCCTGACTCAAAATACCAGAAATTGGAAAAATCTAATCTATTCTTTTGTATTTGCTCTTTACTCTCTGAAATATAATTCCAGATGTCTTTTTCGGATAAGCTTCCTGACAACATGATATCGATGTCTTTTCTATTCATATACCGATCTGCTATTCTATTAAAAATTTTTATTCGCTCTTTTTCTTTTACATCGGATGGAACAATAAAGGATGCTGGAATTTTATATTTATCAATCCATTTGTCTGCCTGTTCTAATTGTGATACCGTTCTGACAACATAACAGGGTAATACCCACGCTTGTATATTTTCCCTGTTTATTTTTCTTTGTTTTGCATTCATTTCATTTTGAATCTGCTTTATCTGAACTTCATAATTATTCGCTTTCCTTTCAAGACACCGTATCCTATTCGTATATTTTTGATCTTGTTTATGTTCCATCCATAAACTTACCACTACTATAATTAATAGCAAAGTACTTATTATCCAAAAGACTTTCTTATGCTGTACATTCATGCTTTTTCCTCTTATTCATCTAGTAAATGATTTTTTCTTAAAATATCCAGAGTATTTGCAACTCCTTTTTGCGCCTGTTTCTCTGAAACTTCATATTCCTTTAATAAAGCATCAACTAATTGCTCCTCGCTACAGTCTTCCTTTAAAATCTCCCATAAATAAAATGCTGTTCCATTGCATGTAAACACACAGTTATACTGTTCACTCTTGTCTCCCACTGCAACAATATAATTTTTATCCCCTATCGTATGGCTGACAAATCCTTCTTTTCTCTTCATCGTTCTCTCTCCCTCTATTGAAATTCATCTATTGGCAATTCCACAGTATCTTTTTTCTCTTTATCCTCTGGTTTCACTATTGTTATACCGGAATCTTCTGTTGTTTTCTTAGCCTCTGTTGTCAAATTTTGTTTCTCTGTTGTACTTGTATTCTTTTGAGATGTTTTTTGTTTCTTTTTCTTGGACTTCTGCTGACTTGCGCTTGATTTTGAAACTGTACTTTCGTTTTTCTTATCTGCCTGTTTATCTCCCGTTTTCTCTATCTCTGTTGTCAGATTTTGTTTCTCTTCTTTTTTCTTTGTCTCTTCTATACTAGAACTACCATTCTCCTTTTTTTGCTGCTCTGTATCAGAAGTTTCTTCTTCTGACTTTCCTTCCTCATCTATCATGTCCATAGGCAATTGATTTTCTGTAATATCTTCTTTTTTATCCGAATCTTTTACTTTGTGCTGTGTTGATGTACTTTCTCTATTCACTGTATTATTTTTTCGTTTTTTACTGCTTAATCCAAATATAAGCACACAACTAAAAGCAATAACTAAAATGCTAAGACAAATGATTATATTTTTTCGTTTTTCCATAATGCTCTCCTTAGACAAAGAAGCAGAATATCGCTATTCTGCTCCTTTTACTACAATGTTTTACTGTTTATCTGGTGTTTCTGTCTATGAAAGGATCTATCTCCAGTTCGTTACTACTAGTAATAACATCTTCCACCCACTCTACTTCAATTACTGGTTCTTCATACTCTTTTTTCATCTTCTTCACCTTGCCCTTTATTTACTTTCAAAATATTTTTGTGATGCCATGTTATAAACTTGTAAATTTTTAACCAAATTTACAAGATTTTCATTTTTTGATTCCCATTTTTGCAAAATGTATGACATAACTCCATAGTCAGCCATTCCACTAATTTGATTTCCTGAAGCATCACATACATAAATATGATACATATCATCTAAATGTTTTGCAACAATTCCTGCTATATCTGCATAATAATATTTCTCATCGTAATTTTGTAACTTCAGATACTTTACTGCTGTTCCATCTCCTACTGTATAGGCTACTTTATCATCTGCAGATGTAGTATCTTTAGGAACAAGCACTCGGATAGATACTGTTGACTTCAAATCTAAAGCAATTCCATAAATAGAAGTCTTTGGATTCTCTATATCTGTAAATGTTCTTGCATATTGCTGCATCTGTTCTTTTGTCTTCTGATATCCTTCCAATGTACTATCCAGCTTTTTCTTATTCTCTTCTGTTACAATAGTTGTATCATACAAAAGTTTATCTGCCAAGTGCTGTGTATTATATGCAAAATAGTTTTGTGCTGCTGCACCATACCTTAGCATAGATGCTAATACATTCTTTAAGCTGTCTTTCGTAGCTGTGTTCTTCATTTTGTTTGATACATACTTTTCAACAGAATAATAGAACTTTCTTGTAGCAACTTCCTTGCCATCAGCAGTTGTTGCATAAGCTTTTGCAAGTACCTTGTCCGTCATTTGTTTTGCATTTAATGATACTGCATACTGATAACATTGGTAGTTCTCTTCTCCAATCTTAATTGTTTCTTTAGATCCATCCTTTAATGTTGCTGCAACTTTTGATTTTGTCTTACCAGAATCATCCACCAGATCAAATTCTACTCTTCCGTCCTTTACATCTTCTGGAAATTCTATGTAATAGTTAATTAAGATTGTTCCAGCCAAAGATAAGCTCGCTCCACGGAAGACAGGCGTTCCTTCCTTCACTTCCTCTGATAGGTATTCAACTGGCACTTCATTTTCCTTTGCATACTCATCTGCATAGCTGTTCTTGTACACATGTAAGGTAAGGGCATCCGATACATTCGCAAAAGCTTCCTCACCGATTGTCTGAACATCATCGCCAATCTTAACCGATTTTAATGCTGTATTTCCATCGAAAGCGCCTTCTCTGATCGTATCAACATTCATACTCAGCATATCAAATTCTGTCTGGTCATCTTTACCTGCCGGGTAGGAAATCAGTTCCGTTTCGTCCTTGCCGTACAGTACGCCATCTTTGGCAGACAAGTCTTTATTTTCATCGCTGACGATGTATTCTTTTAGGTTCTTGCAGTTGGCAAATGCGTTGCCGGCGATGTCTTTGAGCTTGGATGGGAGAGTGACGGTGGTTAGGTTGGTGAGACCGTAGAAGGCATTATAACCTATTGTTGTGATGTTTGATCCGAGGGTGATACTACTTAATTTTTCACATCCATAAAATGCCATGTTCCCTATCTCTTTCACACTGTCCGGCAGTTCGATCTCTTCCAGCTTCCTTCCTCCATAAAACGCTGAATCCCCTATCTTCTCTACCTTACCTTCAAACGTCACATGCTGTACCACTGGCCCCAAATCTATATTTGGTATCACTGTCACTTTCTTTCCAAACTCTATCCTAAGCCCATTTTTACCTATCCCTGCAAATGATGGAAAATAATAAGGGCCATAACTACACTCTGGACTCTCGATCCTCAGCCGGTTTACCGCACTGCATCCTTGGAATGCTGAATTTCCTACGCTTTTTATACTCTCTGGCAGGATGATCTCCTTTATGTTCGTACATTCATAAAATGCGTTGTCCTGTATCTTTTCTATTCCCTCTGGAAAACTAACATTCATCAATGCAGTAAAACCATAAAATCCTCCAACCTCCGTAATCCCTTTTTCCACAACTACAGATGTTGTCTTTGTCTTATAAGCCGAAAAATCTTTCGTATCCGTTACCGCTCCATTTCCCCAAACAGTAAACACGCCATCGTTGAATTTCCACCATGCATTATCTCCGCATTTACCAAACTTCGCATCTTGTGGCATTGCGTAGATTTTACAGGTTGCAGTTTTATTTTGGTCTTTAGTCGTTACAGTGATGTTTGCCTCGCCTTCCGCAACTGCTGTAATTTTTCCGTTTTCATCTACTGTTACGATGTTTTCATTGTCGGATTTCCAGATAACATCCTGATTCGTTGCATCTTCTGGTGCTATTTTCTTGCTTAGGTTAGCGCTGTCACCGACTTTTAATGCATATACTTCATTCGCTGTTACTCCTGTTACGCTGATAATCAATGTAAACCTAACTGTTACTGTCTGATTATTGTAAGTTGCTGTAGCCGTATATGTTCCGGCTTTTGTTGGTGCGAGAGTGGATATATCTGCACCTGTTAATGATGCATATGTAATACTTACTTCCGATGCACTGATATCCCCTGTTACTGTAAGTACTGCCGGATTTCCATTTTCGCGGTCTAATTCCATGCTTTCTGGCGCAGCTATAGACATGGTTCCAAATATTTCATCGCAGCCACCACATTTTTTTGTAAGGGTATTCCTTGCTTCATTTTTTTCATATCTGTAATTTGTATCATGACCTACTTTAACTGGAACAGATGCTGTATAGTTGTCCGCATGAGTAATCTGTATTTCTGTTGTGTCTACAGTTAATTTTGTCGTTGTGTCAACCGTATAATCTTCTACTTCTTTTGTGCTTCCATTATTATAATGGGCAGTAACAATCATTCCTTCTGGATTAAAGGTTTCTGAATCTGTGTAAGTTGTTTTTGCTGGCTGGGTTGTTACTTCGATACCTGTCTCTTTGACCTCTGCGATATTTGCAGCTACTTTTTCAGAGGCTGAGCCTTTATAGTTCGCTTCTTCTGCTGGAATATACTTTGCTGTAATCTCGTGTGCCTGTGCTGTAAGCTCACTTGTTTTGAACTGCGCACTATTGTTTTCTAATGGAACTGTTTTTAATTCCGTTTCACCGTCATAAAATGCTACACTTCCCTCTAAAGTTTCTCCTTCTACACCGTCTACAGATGCAGTCATTGTTACTTCATCTCCGAAGTATCCAATCGTATTTTCTTCGACATGTTCTCTCTCATTCGTAAGTGCCACTGTGAGATTTACAGAAGTTTCTGCTTTTGTAATCTGAAAACTTCCTAAGTCAAATTGTCCGAAATAATAGTTATTACTTTCTGCTATTTCGACAGATACTTCATATGTTCCGGCATTTACCGGCATTTCTTCTTTTCCATTATAAAGAACTTTAATTGCTCCCAATGCTTTTTCGCTACTTACTTTGACTGGATGCGTTTTGCCATCATAAGTGACATCTTCTAAGTTATACTTTAAATCTTCTTTTACAGGATTTTCTCTTTCTGAAACAATATACTGTCCGTCTTCAGTTTTGTTTGTTGTATAAGCTGAAGATAAGTATTCTTTAATATCAGAGGAAAATGTTCCACCTGTAATATTAAGCACGCTTTCCTCTTTTACCAAAGAATCACTAAAATCTAATGCTTTTCCCTTTCCTGAAAAAGTTCCGTCCTTGATTGTAATATTGGAAATATTGGTATGCCAGATAATCTCTTCCCCATCCTGACTCTCTGATGTATCAAGGTATTCTCTGACTGCTGCTCCTTCTGTTGAAGTAATACTTCCTTCGGATACAGTAAGATCCATACTATTACTATCCATACTATTTATATCTACGCTGTTGTCTTCTTCATTATTTTTACTATATGGCGTAATTAAATTAACAGCGTTACCTTCCGCAGAAATAACGGTATCTTTATCAATATTTACTGTTCCGTTGTACACATTAATCGCAGAATCTTTTCCTGTAATCTGCGCATTCGTAATATTCAGCGCTCCACCTGTAATGTTAATTACAGAATCCGTTCCTGTAATCCGCGCATTAGCAATATCCAGCGCTCCACCTGTGACAGCCACTGCCGTACCTGATGGATTAAAAAGCAGACCTCCTCCGTTCTCGCTTGTATCTGTTACATATAAAGTTCCTGCTGTTACTTCTATACTTCCTGATAACTCATATCCATTTAAATTCAAAGTAATATCTGAGGATGCTTCTAATAACTCTGAGGCTTCTACATTCTGGCATAAAGTCAGGGTTCCACCTGTTACGGATGCGGTCTCCCAAGCTTCTTTAAAGTTCCTATAATTTGTTGTGTCCTCACCCTGTGTAAATGAAACGACTGGTTCTTCTTCCGGTTGTTCTGTTTCTTCGGGCTGTGTCTCTGTGGAAGCTTCCTCTGCTCCCTCCGTTGTGGAGGTTTCTGATTTACCTTCTGTTGTGGCACCTTGTAAATCTTCTGTTTTGTTTTCGGTTGTCACTGTTCCTGATGTATCTTCTTTCTTTTCGGAAGAAACTTCTGTTGTTTCTTCTGTTTCTCCCCCTACATTCGTTCCTGTATCCTCTTCCACTGATCGTCCACTTGTTACCGCTTCACCTTCTGCTGTTGTCTGTGCTTCCCAGACTGCCGGATTTTCCTGTGCAGAAACGTACCTTGTTCCTATTGGTGTATTTCCTGCCGCTAATGCGATAGATAACGATACAGCCAATGCTTTACTCATGTTTTTTCTCATAATTTCCTCCCTGAACAACAGGCAAAAACAGCCTTATCTGCTTTCTGCCTTTTTTAGTGCTTTTATTTCTTTCATAATCCTTCTATCTTTTCTAAACAGTCCCCTGACTAAGCGAAAAATAATAAAAAATGGTCTGCTCCATTTATGTTCATAAACAAATGGTACATAATTTTTATAAAATTCCTCATCCGGAACCAATCGCTTTATGATATATCCCTTTTTGTCTGTTTCAAACTGATCCAATCTATGCTGTACATGATTTTCTAATGTCCCGTAGGTTCCTGAATAAAGAAAATATTTTAATAATTCCTCTTCTTTTTTTGTAAGCTTTTGCAATTCTTTTGAAAATACTTTTTGACTTAGATGTCGTACTTTCCCTTCAAAATCAGACACCTGCACTTTCTTAAGTTCTTCGTTTATATAATCCCAGTTCATAATCGCTTCTTTTGCCTGAAGATAAATATAAACATCCAAAAGTGAACGTATGCCGGTTCCACTACCAGCAAAGTGTTTATATATATGTGTGATTATGTATATATAAAAATCTTCATCTGTAAAATGAAAACTATATTTTTTCTTTTTATCCGCTATAAGCTTTTCTTTTATATTCTCATAATACGTTATCCATACCGGATTATGTTCCCCTCCATATAATGCTGTGTGCATCTCATAATTATAAACTGGCTTTTTTTCGTATACATCATGATTCCCTCTTCCGCAGGATATTACTTTATACCCTTGCTCTTTCATCCAGATACAAAGGGGGTTCTGAAAATTGCTGTCATATAAAATATCATTATCTGCCATCTGCCGCATACCAAATGCCGGATACATTTCTTTTAAAATGATTCCCTTTAGTGGCATATGCCATATCCCCTGTTCTTCCATAAAAGCAAATATTCTCTCTCTTTCTCTATCTAAAAGAATATTTTTCCTTATGGCTTTATCTTTTTCCTTTTTCCAGTTTTTAAAAACTTCTCCTTCTAAGATATCCTGTCCCTTCTCCAAGACCATATAAGTCATTGCTGAAAGTGTATGATATACAGAAATTTGATAAACATCCTCCATATTCATCTCTCTGAGCAGTTCAGAAGAAGGTGGTTTTCCTTCTACTCCGCACATAAGCAAATATAAAAAAGTATAAAAAGAATCATTTATTTCTAATGTTTTTTCAATCATTTTCATCCCCATTTTCTTTGTTTTTTAATGATTTTACCTGTATTCCGTTTTCAGAAAAATTCAATTCTTTATCACAAATAGACAACGCTTCCGGGCGATGTGTCACAATAAATACTGTCTTATCTGTTATTGACTGCAAATTTGCAAGAAGCTGTTTTTCCGTCTGTGCATCAAGCGCACTTGTCGATTCATCCAGCAATAAAATCGGCCTTTTTGAAAATACAGCTCTTGCAATCGCAATCCTTTGCATCTGTCCTTCCGATAATCCACTTCCTCTTTCCCCAAGAAGCGTATCCAGACCATTTGGAAGATTTCGTACAAACGTTTCCCCACACGCGATTCTAAGTGCCTTCCATACTTCTTCGTCATCTATTTTCTCTTGTTCCCCAAAAACAACACACTCTCTAATTGTTCCATTCATCAGATAATTTTCCTGTGGTACATAAGCAAAAAGTTTTCTGTATTCTACCGTAAGTAAAATCTGCTCTATATCTGTTTCCAAAATACGTTCCCCTTCGTCTGGATTATATAGACAAAGCAATAACTTTAAAATGGTACTCTTTCCACATCCTGAAGGTCCTGTAAGAGCGATATATTCACCCTTTCTGACTGAAAAACTGACATCATTAAATATTACATTTCTTTCTTCCTGTTTTTCGTATGGATAGGCAAACTTTACATTTTTCAGATAAATCCCCTGTAATCTAGTCTCATAAAATAACCTGACATCTTTTGCTTCTTCTGAAATGATCTTTTCATTCCCTTCTATTTCCTTAAGCCTTTCTGCACTTCCACACATTGCATAATATCTTGGGAGATACCCCGTAATGTTCGCAAATGGATTCTGTATTTGCCCGATTAGCTGCAGCACAGCCAGCAGTGTACCATATGTAAGTCTTCCTTTTAAAATTCCATATCCGCAATACGCTGCACCAATCACATACGCACCATTCATAATGACCCCAAAACCAGCCATACAGACATTTGAAAAACTAGTCTTTTTTAATCTTTTTTCTTTATGCTTCTCCATTCTTTTCCATGATTGTTCTTTGAAAAATTCTTCTCTGGCAAAAGAACGTACAACCATCATATTGCTGAGACTTTCTTGTAAAAACACTCTCAACTTTCCATCTGCTTCCTGCACCTGTTTGTGAAGTCTCTTTGAAATCTTCCGAAACCCATAAGTAAAAAGGGTAAGAAAAATTCCTCCAGGAATCAGTACAAAAGCAAATCGAGGTTCAATATAAAAAATTACGGTAAGCGCTCCTATAATCTTTACTGCCATCCCCATTACGCCCGGAACAATCTGTGTTATTCCATCTGCCACCACAACTGTATCGGAAGTCAGACGATTCATCCATTCTCCTGAATGAATTGAAGCAACAAGTGAGTACTTCTGATACAATAAAGACTCAAACAATCTTACTTTAAAATTATTTTCCAAAGAAGCCCTTGTATATTCTTCGAGTAACCGACTGACAAATTGCAAAATAATTTCTATTGCAATTAATCCTACAAAAAGTAAAATGCCTTGATAAAATCTCTGTGAATCCTTTGCAACTGCTGCATCAATAATATTTCGAAGAAATAACGCATCCGCTACACTGACAACACTCGATGCCATCTGAAGAACTGCCAGCATAAAAATATATATTTTTTTCTTCCCAGCCACCTGTCCAATCCAGCATAGAATCTGTCTATTTTTTTGCTTTCTTTGCAACACGCCTTACTCTCCCTGCCATTCTCTTCCATCGAAATATTTGTTTACGAAAAGGATAAATCCCATACCACAAATATGCATATAATTTGTATTTCCAGTTTGATACAGATATTATCTTTCCCTTTCGCACGAAAGAATCCATCACTGCGAGAATATCTTCTTCCTTTATTCCATATTCTTTATGCTCACAGTTATCCCCAAGAATTACATACTCTTTTTCATGAACTTCCACTATTCTGTGCAAAACATATTGCCCTGGTTTTCTGTAATACAAAACAACATCATACTTTTTACATCTTTGATCTGTTTTCTTTTTAAGAATAAATAAATCTCTTCCCTGCTTTAACATAGGAAGCATACTTACCCCGACATTCCGATAAATGAGTTCTGTATGCCGTTTAAAATATTCTTCATATGTCATTACACATTTCCTCATATGCCGTCAGTGCTGCACTTTTTTCCAAATTACATTCCAACTTGTATATCGGTACTTTCGATACAAGCAATTCTAACATCGAAAAACATTTTATTATATTTTCAGGATCAGCAGAACGATACGACTGCTGCAACAAATATGGATATGCTTTTTCTCCCGAAATTCTATAGATTTTATTTTCTTTTCCCCGATTTAATATACATAGCGCTTTCAAAGGGACAGAAATATTCGTACTTAGACGATGTTTTCCGTCCCATGGTGTCCCATACACCCAGACTCCACTGTCTTTTATTTTTAATAATGGTTTATCATCATTAATCATCTGACTCCTTATTCCAAAAGCTTCCCTCCAAAAACTTACGTGAGTAGACTTCCCAACACCACTTTTCGCAGTAAAAAGATACCCCTCACCATCTACCGCAATTGCTGAGCCATGAAACAATAAAATATTTCTTTTAATCAATACTTCTGCCATCTTGCGATACACTGCCAGACTTTCAAAATATCCTTCTGAAAAAGCAATCTGTTTCTCCTGATTTTCTTCCGACTTTTTCTTCTCCTGTTCAATATCCTTTTTCTCTGTAAAAATAATGAACTCTGCCTTTCCCTCTGTTTTATATTCATGACACATTTCATGAATATAAGGATACATTGTCTGTATATCAAAAACATAATCTGCTATTTTATATTTTCCTCTCATCTTTCTTTTTACCTACAATTTTCCCCCTTCTTTTTACAATATTTGTTTTTTCTTTTATTTAAATTATAAACCTTATATTCTTTAATTCAATAGTTTTTGTCCAAGTGGTCGTTTTTTCGACACTTTTGGTAGCCATATGACAAAAAGTCGGAAAATTTCCGACTTTTTGTAACATACTTTTTATAATTCTTTCCTACTTAATCTTAACCTTCTTTCCAATCCCTTTTGATTTCAGGAACTTCCGATATGCTTTCTTTTGCTTCTTTGGCACTTTAATCGTTGCTTTTGCGTGGATCCCTTTAAATGCTTTTGCTCCTACAGACTTTTTAGTAAGGTACGGCGTATTGATTATAATTGTCTTAAGATTCTTACATCCGCTAAATGCCTGTTTTCCGATTGTTTTAACTTTAGAACCAACCGTTAATGTTTTCAGCTTTTTACATCCACTGAAACTTTGCTTTCCAATTGTCTCTACGTTATTTCCAATCGTCACTTTTGTAATATTACTGAAATTCTTAAAGGCTTTCTGTTCTACTGCCACAACTTTGAAGTTACATCCACCAATTTTTACAGTATTTCTTACTGTTACTGTTTTTATCTTCTTGTCCGTTTTCTTTGCTGTAATTCCTTTAAATGTAACTCTTCCAGAGCCATTGCTTGCATTGTTTACAACCCTATATAATTCTCCTGAAATATTATAAGTTTTGTTTAACGCAGCTGTAATACTATATCGTTTTAAAATCGCTCCTTTGTAATTGTTCTTTCCTTGAATTACAACTGTTGCCATTCCGATATTTGTATTATTCTGGTAATCTACTGTGTAATCTGCATCTGCCTTTAATCCTCCAATATATACTGTCGGCTGTTTTGCTTTTCCATCGTAGATGTAACTGCTTTCTGAAAGAACTATTTTTTCTTCCAATTTTGTTATAGATTTCGGAGTGATGCTATATGTTCTTACAAAACTTCCTCCATAATTACCTCTTCCGCTTATAATGACCTTTGCCTTTCCTGCGTTAATGTTTGCTTCGTAGCTTACTTCGTAATCTTGACCTTCTGTTAAGCCTTCTATTCTTACCTCTGGTCTCTTCTCTGTTCCGTCATACTCATAGCTTGTCCCACTCAGGCTTGCCTTGTCTTTATAAACTTCGATTCCTGTATGTCCTATTGTGAAAGTTTTCTCTACCGTATCCGTATAATTGCCTTTTCCTTTGAGGATCACTTTGGCGTTTCCTACGTTGATGTTATCTGCATAGCTTACCTCATAGTCTGGTCCTTGCAACACTTGTTCCATGAGAAGTCATCTGGTCTCTTTCCTCAACAACAGATATATCGTAGTCAGAGACTACCTTTCCTGTTGTTGCATCAAAAGACTTCTCACTGATTTTAGATGACAGATATTTACTATCCGTATCAATACCTGTATCAATTACCGCAATCTTTGTTCCTGAACCTTTTGTCTGATTCCATGTATCTTTTAAATTAATATTGTCTGCGAGACTTGTAAATGAACGACCTTTTATTCCAGATGTACTACTTAAAGTTCCATAATAATCCGGATCCATTTTTCCAATATAATTAAGATACTTTTTATTCTTATAAATCTGTTTAATATCTTTATCTCCATCCAGATATAAAACAGCAACCTTTCCATTCTTTGTGACACGCACCTTTGCACCTATCGACTCTGCCAGTCCCTCTGCCTCTGCCTTCGTCGTATCCGAAAGAATAATATTCTTCTCGTTATATTCTCCCTCGTCCTCTTTAAGCTGCTCTAACGCTTCTTTTTGCACCTCTAATTTTTGTTCCATTTCCGATTTCGACTTTTCCCCTTTTTGCCGAAACAAAGAAATGCCCGCCAGTAAACCGATAATACAGCAACATACTACTATTAAATATAATGTCATCCCTCTTCTTGTTCTTTTTTCCATATTGTTTCCCCTTTCCTATACTCCCATAAACATAAGTTCAAAACAAAATTCGAAACAAAATATGACAAAAGGCTACTGCATTGAAAAATATATTTCTCCAGTGTAGTAGCCCTTTTCCGTCGATAATTGTAAATATTATATCATATTTTGAGATGCTCAGGGAGAAATTCGGAAAAAATAGTCGTTTTTTCGACCTTTTGGTCAAGTTCCATCTGTAATTGTTTAGTTTCTCTTATTTCCCAGAACTTACATTTCTTTTGTTACCACATTTATCTGATACATTCCTTCCCCTCATATTTTATAACCTTTAGATTAACTCTGATATTATAATATTAGCATCAACAAATTCTCCTTTTGTAGTTTTTTCCAATTTTTTATAATCTATTTTTCCACCTAATGTCATCGGAAATTCTTCCAATATTTCATAATATCTTGCTACGTCTCTTTCAGGTAATTTTCTATTATTCAATTCGATAAGCTCACGTATTACTGTGTCTCTCTTATTTATGTATTCTTCTTTTAATTTTATTACTGCTTTAGGTAGCTTTCCTTTTTCATAACCATCAACTTTTATTCCCACCACTGCACATTCATCCACTGCAATGTGACTATTAATTACCTCTTCAATACTTGCCAAATAAATGTTATGCGAATCTGGTGTAATAATCATTCTTCCTATTCGATCATATACAAATATATTACCTCTTTCATTTATATATCCTCTATCTCCTGTGTGCAGCCATATTTTTCCATCTTTATGTTTAATCAGAACTTTATTTGTTAATTCAGAATTATTTAAATACTCTTTCATAAGAGTTGGACCTGTAATGCATATTTCACCTTCTTCATTATATCTAAGTTCATTCACACTTCGTACTATCTCATTTTCCTCATCCAATGAGTATGAAAATACAGATACTATATTAAGTGGAAGAGGTATTCCAACACTCCCCTTCTGATCACTTTCATTTGAAATTACAGCAGCAAATGCTGACCCTGCCTCCGTGGCTCCATATCCTTTTGCTAGTTTATGACCATTATTATGTTTTTTTAAAAACAAATTATATTCTTCTTCTTTTTTAGAAGAAATGGCTGAACCTCCAACAGCAGGACTAATTACACCAGAAAAATCAACATCTTTCATTTCATCACTATTAACTAAACTATCAAACAATATAGGGTTCACCATAAAATGCTGCGGTCTATATTTTTTTACATATCTTGGGAAATTGTCAGGAGACACATTCGGAATTACAACATTTGTCATTCCCAAGCTGAACGGCATATGTACACCACATGCCAAACCATACATAAGAAACAATGGCATTACATTTAAAGCTATATCGCCTGGATGATGTTCTACTCCTGATAATTTATATTGGTATGCTAAAGCGTTGATTGCATCATTTAATATAACAACTCCTTTAGGAGTGCTTGATGTTCCACTCGTATATTCAATGGCAGTTATATAATCTCCTGTATACGCCTTTTCCTTATAATTACAACCATTTTTTATGAATTGTTTCCACAAAATGCATTTTTCGTTTAAATCTTCTTCAATATTTTTTCGTTTTAAATTAAATAATATCTTTGTTCCTAGAGGTAATGATTCTGCTGCACTTAAAACTATAACATTCTTAATTCTTACAAATTTTTCTATCTCTTTTAATTTTGGTAATAATAAGTCGATAATAACTATCGTATGTGCCTTTGCCTCTTTAATACTCCTTGCTATTCTTTCTACCCCACATCTCGGATCTATCCAACATGATATTGCATGAATCTTATTTAAAGCATAGAAAGAATAAATAGATTCAGGTAATGTTGGCACTAAAAAGGCAACTGCCATTCCTTCATTTACTCCAATTTTAGTAAAAGCCCTTATAACTTCTTCAATATTATCCTGCATTTGTTTATATGTAATTTTTCTATCAAAATAATTGATTGCACATTCATTTTTGTATGAAGTACTATTATCCATAACATAATCATATGCAGACATTTTAGGAATAGTTTTTTTTACAATATCCTTTGCATAAAACTGCAGCCAAGGTTTATCTACTGATGCATATCCTGTTTGTCTCTTACAATTGTTCATTTTGTATTTTTTCTCCTTTCCCAATAAAAATTTTATTCCTCCCTTTTTCATACATTTCTCATCTTTCTTTTTACCTACAATTTCCCCCTTCTTTTTTACAGCATTTGTTTTTTCTTTTATTCAAATTATAAACATTATATTCTTTAATTCAATAGTTTGTGTCCAAGTGGTCGTTTTTTCGACACTTTTGGTAGCCATATGACAAAAAGCCGGAAAATTTCCGACTTTTTGTAACATACTTTTTATAATTCTTTCCTACTTAATCTTAACCTTCTTTCCAATCCCTTTTGATTTCAGGAACTTCCGATATGCTTTCTTTTGCTTCTTTGGCACTTTAATCGTTGCTTTTGCGTGGATCCCTTTAAATGCTTTTGCTCCTACAGACTTTTTAGTAAGGTACGGCGTATTGATTATAATTGTCTTAAGATTCTTACATCCACTAAATGCCTGTTTTCCGATACTTCTTACACTTACAGGAATTACAACTTTCTTTAAGTTTTTATTATTGGCAAATGCCTTCGGCGCAATTGCTGTTACCTGATAATTTACTCCATTTACTTTCACAGTTGTTGGTACAATAGCTGTTTTTGCTTTTTTATTCACTTTATTGTACTCAACTGTCTTATTACCATTTACTTTGTAAACAACCTTTGACTTCTTATCCGTTACTTTTGTTCCCTGCTTTAAAGAAGTGTCCTTCTTTGGAGTCTTTGTGGAATCTGTACCGTTATTACCCTGTGATGGCTGAGATGGTTTTGCCGGGGTATTTGTACTATCGGATGGCTGTTTCTTTCCTGTTGCCGGAATTTCTTTCTGTGCTACAAGAACGGTATTGCATACAGAGCAGTGCTTTCCTGCTGTCTTTCCAGGGGTTGTCTCGGTTGGAGCAACGGCTGGATCGTCAACTTCGGTATGTGGTTTTTTTGCAATTGTCATATCTGCTACTGTTATCTCTGTTTTACCATGTTCATCGCTGAATACATTGTGGCAGGTACTACATGTCCAGTACTCTTTATTTCCGGCTTTTGTACAGGTTGCGGCTTTTGCTTCTACTTTTGTCAAGTTGTGAGCCTTCTTCGCAATGGTTTCTCTGTCTTTTACTTCACTACACTTCTTACAATGATGGCTTCTGCTTCCCTCTTCAGTACAGCTTGCTTCTTTGTCTACTGTCCACTCTGGGGTCCAGTCATGTCCTGTAGCTTTTATTGTCATCGCTTCTATTGTTGTTTCTATCTCGCCTGATTCATCGCTGAATACTTTGTGGCAGGTATTACATGTCCAGTATGCTGTATTTCCATCTTCTGTACAGGTTGAAGCTTTCGCTTCTGTCTTTGTCATCGTATGACCCTTTGCTTGAATTGTCATATCTGCTACTGTTGTCTCTGTTTTACCATGTTCATCGCTGAATACTTTGTGGCAGGTATTACATGTCCAATATGCTTTATTTCCGGCTTCTGTACAGGTTGCAGCTTTCGCTTCTGTTTTTGTCATTTTATGACCTGAAGCTGGTATCTCTACCTGTTCTTTTTCAACATAGCCACACTTCTTACAGTACTTTCCTTCTGTTTTTCCAGGTTCTGTGCAGGTTGGTTCTACCGCAGGTACAGTGACATATTCATGCTTACAATTTGCCTGATCAGCTTCTTTTAACACAAAAGTATACTCCCATGAATAATTTCCATCACTTACTTCACAATAATAAATTTCTTTTCCTGCCTGTTTTGTGATAGATAAAATATTACCCTTAGAAGAAGCTGCTTTTTTGTAATCTTCATCATACCAGTTATAGGTGAGTTTATCGCTTTCTTCTTTTGGAATAACCTTGAGTTCAACTGGTTTTCCTTTAGTGAGTCTCCTTGTATCTGTTTCTACATCATTAATATACTGTTTTGCATCTTGTGTATAATTTTTTAATGAAATATAGAAAGAATACTGTTTTTTATATTCTGGATTTGAGATTCTGGTTACAGTTACTCTAATATTCATCCATTTCATATCTGTAAAATCATTATCTTCCAGTATTTGCTTTGTCAAAGTACAACTATTTCCACTAATTTCAATTGGCTTATAAGCCTCTTCCTCTTCATCATCGTCAGAAATTTCCCATTTATAAATATAATCATCAGATTCCTGTTTTGGTTCTACGCGGCAGATTGTGTTTTCAATAGAATCTACACGCAATTCATCTGTTTTCTGATCATTAATGTAAGATTCAAATTCTTTATCAACTGTCACTGAATCTTTTTTGAAATTAAATTCTTTTGAAATCATTGACGTTTCATTATTTATATCACACCACCAGTAATACTCACTTCCAGAATCTGATATTGTTGTTTCATACTTGTTTCCAGTTGATAAAATATTGTCGTCATCATCTTTCCATTGATAAGTAAGCTCTGAGTCTGATATCAAATTCTTTGCCTGCACCTCCATCTGCACCTTATCTCCGGTTTTTACATGATAATAACCATTCTCATCTGGAGTAACATCCTTATCGTTTACTTTTACAGAAGTTGTAACTTCAAAATCCTTTCTTTTTAAGTAAAACGTTTTATATGCTGTATTAAATCCATCTGTAACTGTACAACGATAATATTCTGAACCTTCCTCCATTTTCTTTACAGTATAAGTATCACTAGTTGCGCCGTTTATCGGCTCATATATAGGTTCTCCCCAAATATAATCCCATTCAACACTCTTTTCCCATGAATAAGTAATATCTGCATCCTTAGTAGACTCTGCTTTTACTTCTAAAACGATATCTTTGGCATCCGCATCAAACTCTTTTCTCCAATCATTTGAATCATTATCTGAATCATGAGCTTCTCCATTAATATAGCTCTCTACATCTAACGTATCTTCCGACCCTAAGACGAAATCCTCGCTTCTTGTTTCGTTTCCATCTGTTATCCATACATAATAATCCTCATTATCATTGTTTTGTTTTAGGACAGTAATGCTATTTCCTGTATATTGTTCTCCATTTTCATCACAATATGGCTCATAATCCTCATCGCCTTCTATATACCATTCATAAGAAATATCATCGGAATAGGAACTCTTTGCATCTACCGTAAGCTTATATGATTTTCCCTGTTTTGCATTAATCCTATCATTCTCATAATCATTAATATAACTCTTTACTTTCAGTGTAGACTTGGCATAAATCCAAAATCGATAGTTTTTAGTCTGGTTTCCATCAGAAACTTGGCAATAATATTCTTCGACTCCTATTCCCTTCTTAAATTCAAAAGTATCTGTTGTTTCATCTGGAATTTCTTCTTCATCTTTATCCAGCCACTGGTATGTGATTTCATGCTTCTTTCCATCAGTTTCATAGCTGGTATCTGCCTCTACCTTTAAGATAATGTTGTCATCTTTTAAGGCTTTGTATGAACCTCTCTTCTTGTTATTAATCTGCTGTGTAACCGTCAGTGTCTGCTCTCCTGGAACAGTAATCGAGTTCCATTCATCTTTATAATTACCGTCATCTACTGAACAACGATATTTCTCATCAGCTCTTGTTTTTTTTGTTAATGTTACAGTGTCTGTATTACCTCCGATATCATCTGATAATTCATTTCCATCGTTGTCATACCATTGATATTTAATATTATCCGCATTATTTTCATAAGAGCTGTTGGCATAAACTTTTAATTTGTACTCTTGTCCCTTCTTTATTTCTGATATGTCTTCTTCATCAACATATTCTTTATCGCCTACAATAATATGAATACGAGGGTTTAATGTACATTTAGACCCCAGTTCAAATTCATAAATCATTTCTGAATCTTCGTTAGAAACAACACAATAATAGGTTTCCCAGCCTTTCTTTTTCTCTATTTCATAAACAGATTTATCGGCATCTTTGATATCATTTCCTTCCTCATCTCTCCATTGATACTTAACCTCAGAAGCATTTGCTGAATCCAATGGTTCTACTTTTACTTCTAATTTAAGTGGTGTTCCCTTAACATATGAGTTGTAATCATCTTCAGAAAGTAATTTGTCATTAATATATCTTTCCGCTTTAAAAGTTAACTGTTGTTCCAAATAGAAATTATAAGTAATTGTCTGATTTCCATCAGAAACTCGACAATGATATTCTTCTTTGCCTTTTCCCTTAACTACTTCATAAACAGAATCGTTAGCACCTTCAATTTCTCCCCAGTCACTATCCAGCCACTGGTATGTAAACTCTGTCTCTCCTTCTTCTTCATAAGTAGATTTGGCTACAACCTCCAACCTTACCTTTTCTCCCTTTGGCAAGTTTTCCACTCTATCAGATTCCAGCTCATTTCCATTTACCTTACGAGTTACGCTAAGAGTTTCCTCGATTTCTTCATCTTCCCCTAATAAAAATCTCTTTGGAAGAGAACGTTTTACTGTATATCCTTTCTTCTTTGCCCAGGTTTCTGCTGTACTTCCGCTCTCGGCTACGACAATAACTTTACTTTTGTCCGCATATTCATCATCAAAAATGTAGTCCCCTATGGACGTTACTAATTTGGGAATACGAATATATAACTTACTTGTGAAATTTTTAATGTTTAGATAAGAAAACGCTCCATTATCAATAATTTTAACTGTATCTGGGATATCCAATGCCATTTCATCATATGACCCGTACGAATCACAACTGTTTTTTAGTATTCTTCCTACTGGAATATCTTTATACTCAGATGGAATAGCACAACAAGAATGTCTATTACACGTAGGTTCAATTACACTAACACTCCATTCTGTTTCATCCGATTCTTTACGATAACAATATGTTCCATCCTGATAAACTTCTGGCACATCATTTGTAGAAACGTTGTAATTATTTTCTTGTGCCCAGTTATAAGCAGGTGCATCTTTTTTCGTATAAATGGTCAACTGAGAACCGCATTCATAGAATACTCTTCCGTTTAGCCGTTCCACCGTCTCAGGAATATAAACTACATTTAAGTTTTGACAACCATAAAACGTAGCATCATCTAATGTAGTAATACCTTTCGGTATTTCAACACTGATTAAACTTCTACAAGAATAAAAGGCTCCTGACCCCATTTCTTTTAATGTAGAAGGCAAAGAAATTTCTCCGAATTTTGCACCATCAAATGCATGGCTTTCTATCTTTTCCACACCTTCAGGTAATGCAACTTTTTTTATTTCAGAACCGTTAAAACTATATGTTCCTATTATCTTCACTGTATCTGCTATTGATACTTCTTTCAAATTTACTGGAACAGAAATAAGCTTTGTTTCGGCTTTATCATACAACAGCCCCTTATTAACACTGTAGTTCTCTGCTTCTTTATTTAATACATATTGTTTAAGCCTATTCATGCCGCAAAATGCTTCATTATCTACATCTTTTAAATTTGAAGACAAATATAATTTTTTTACATTTGCACTATAGAAGGCTGATTGTTCTATTTCTGTTACTGTTTCTGGAAGTTTTATTGTTTCACCAGAATTATAAGCAAATGCATATTCTCCAATACTTGTAAGTTCTCCTGAATATTCTATATCTGTCTTTCCACAAGGCACTGCAACAAGCTTTTTATAATCCTTCGTATATAAACTTCCGTCTTTTACCGCATAGTTCTTATTGCTGTCTGAAATAGCAAATCCTTCTACCTTTACTGAATCCTCAAAAGCATTTCCTTTGTATTTTTCCAGTGATGCCGGTAAATTTATCTTTTTAATTGATTCAAACTGAGAAAAACTACTATTCTCCAATGTAGTAACCGAATCTGGAATTTCAAGATTTTCTACCTTAATAAAATACTGAAAAGCGCTTCTTCTGATTACTTTTAAATTTTCTGGCATCTTGATTTGAATAATTTCGGAATTAAACTCATACTCACCAAAAGCATAATCTCCAATCTCCGTTACATCTTTCCCATCTATCTGTGAAGGAATCGTAAATATCCCATTGGAAATATCAATCTGGTCCGTATCATATCCAGTAACCTCAATTGTTCCATCTTCTTTTGTCTCATAATGGAATCCATTGTATATGTTCTCTTCTGCATGTACATTCATCTTTCCCCATAAAAAGCAAAATGTCACTGCCATAAATACTGCCAGGATTCCCATATAAATCTGTCTTTGACTATTTGTAGATTTTTCTTTCATTTTCATTTCTTACTCCTCTCTTTTTTTGTACTTATCTTCCGTCAACACTAATCATTTCATTTCCACCCCCCTTTCTTCATAATAATCCTCAAACCCTTCAAGCTCTGTATACTTTATATATTCCCCAAAATAAATCCCCGTAAAATCCTGATTCTGAAACCATACCATATTTTGTAAATCGAGTTCAAAGGATATAAAGTTTGTCTTATCAAATTTAAATATTTGTCCATACTCCGTCATATAATACTTTATATGTTTCTTTTCTGATGCAGCATATTCTTCTTTTTGTTCAGCAAGATACATTTGTATTCTTGCAATGGTTTTAAACATCCTGGAATTGCAGAAATGCATTCCCCAATATAAATCCTGTTCTTCTTCCATATAGTTTCTGTTCCCCTTCCTCCCTTTATTAGATGCTGTAACTTTTTCAACCTCCCTTTTACGTTCATTTTCTACTTTTTATATCTTATTTTTATTATAGTCATTCTACTTTTTAATACAATATTTTATGTCCAAGTGGTCGTTTTTTCGACACTTTTGGTAGCTGTACCTGCTTTTCCTCACTTTTTGTTTTGAATTATCTCTTCAATCCTAAAATAATTCTTACTGTCCCACCCTCTTCTTCGATGCTAACTTCTCCATCATATTTTTTCACATATTTTTTAAATTCTTTTGGTGAAATTTTAATCTTTCTTTCTGAAATTGGCTGTTCTTTTAATTCAACAGAATAAACTAATTGATTTTTGATAGCAGCAGCGTGTAATTTCACCTTAGCTGCCTGTTTAGCATACTCAATCAATTTTAAAAGAATCGCAACACTATCTTCACTTTTGATATTTCCTCTGTGATAATTTTGAAAAAGAATATCTGCCTCTATTTTTTGTTTTCTGCAAAATGCGGCAAAATCGGTAAGAATTCCATCTATCAGATAATCTTCACAGAAAAAGAGCTGTTCTAAATTCTGGTATCTTGTCTTCAGATTCGTAATATACGTTTCTACCTGTTTCTTTTTTTCTTTATGTGAAAGACTTTGTGTCAATTCGCTTAATTCATTCAATGTTCCTTCTGCTATTTCTTTAAAATCATCAAGTTCTTTTATCTGATTTTGTATTTCCTGATAGTAATGTTCCATCTGTTTTGTATTTTGTTTTAATTCTTTTTTCTTTTGAAAAACACTTCTGGTATAAATGACAAAAGTTATCCCCAATGCGATTCCTCCACCGATGAGTAAACTGGTTGCCAGCAGATACATTGGCTTTTGATGCAGGCTGGCGGATGTATTATATAATATATTGCTGAGCCACCCTGCGATAAAAAAAGTAAATATGAGCGTAAGGCATATCACTTCATGTTTTATTATGTAGGTTCGATATTTTTTTAATAGTGGCCGTACAATAAAATATAATACTGTAAAAATAAATACCACTAAAAAACATTCTTGTATTATGGGAAGTTTCACTTTCATTCCCTGGTAGAGAATGCCATCATTAATACATTCCGCTGCAAATACACCTACCATTACTTTTGATAATGGTTCTTTCCATAAGATGGCTGTAATAATTACAAGAATTAAGGCTGTTGCCGTTGCGCAGGTTGACATCGTAATTTTATACCAATTCTGTGTTCCATACATTGCATTCCATATGGAAAGCAGTCCAATGTTGTAAAAAATATATCGAACAGCGCATGCTGCCGGAAAAAACCAGTCATATTTTCTTTTTCCAAATAGTGTGTAAACAACAATGCAGTTTAGTATATTTCCTAATATCGCTTCTATTAACATTGTCCTGTCTTGTGCAAGAAGATGAAGTATCATTCCAATTGACATTTTCTAATTCCTCCGTAAGGCGATGATTATTTTTTGTGTGTCTTCTTGTATATCTGTACTATAAAATGTTCCATCGTATTTTTTCAGATATTTTTTTAAACGTCTTTTTAATCTTTTCTTTTTATCTCTTTCTCCTCCTTCCTGATTGGATTGTCCGAGCTGTTTTGATAAGCTTTGTTCTGTCATGCACAGGATTAATTGATTTTTCATTGCCGCTGCATGAAGGCTTATCTTTTCTGCTTGTGCACCACATTCCATAAGACTCAATAGAATTTCTACTATATCTTCCTGTCTGATTAATCCTCTATCATAATTTTGAAAAAGAATATCTGTTTTCTTTTGCTGTTTTTGACGGGAAATTTTAAAATCATATAGAAGTCCGTCTACAATATAATCAGAACAGAAAAAGATATCATTTATAGACTGATACCGTTCCTGCAAATGCTCTACATAGGCAAGTACAGACTGTTTCTTTTCTTTTACGCTTCCTGCCTTCTGTGTTTTTAAAATTTCTTCAAAACCCTCTTCTACGTCCTGGCGAAACTCCTGCAATTCATTTACTTGTATAGTTACTTTTGAATAATAACTTTCCATCTGCTCTGTGGCATACATAAGCTGCTTTTTTCTTCTTGAAAGCTGGATGCTGTAAATAAAAAATACCACTGTAACGCTCAAAGCCACCATTATACTAAAATATATTCCCATTTTATGGAGCATTGTATCTTGTGCTGCTACACTGTCTTCTATACTGACATAAAGAAAGTTACTGAGCCATCCGCTTAATATGAGTACTATTAATATTTCACTGCAAATGTACGAATGTTTTATTCTGTAATTTTGATATTTTTTTAATAGTGGTGTTATGATTTTATAAATAATCAGGAAAATAATGATAGATAGTATTGCATTCACCACTGGATGAAATCCCAATGATGGTACTCCATATACAATGGCTATTCCACCGAAATCACATAAGCAAAATCCCAGCAATACTTTTGCTAACTGTTCTTTCCACAAAAATGTGGTGAGAAACATAATAAGAAATGTACTGGCGGACGCTATGGTAGGCATCATAAGCCGAAACCACTGCTGTCCTCCATAAAAATGATTGGCAATGAGCAACAGACCTACGTTATAGATCACAAAACGCAGGCCGAGCATCTCCGGTAAGATATAACTGTATTTCTTTTTTCCAAAAAGTGTTATCATAAGGATACTGTCTATAACACATCCAAAGATCCCACAAAATAACCCATAAAATTCCCCACTTAGTATTTCGATAATTTCTTTCATATTTTTGCTTTACTTTTCCCCAATCTTTAGAAATTCCCGATGAACGGAAGAAATACTTCCGCACAAATATTGTATCCCTCTTCTTTTGCATAGTTTATATTTCCACCTGCCTTCTGAACAACCTCCTTTATAATCCTTACGCCCCATCCATGTGCATTTTTATCTTCTTTTTTCGTTATAAAATCTATATTTTTTATATTACAGCAGGTGTTTTCCACTCTTATTTTTACACCGTATTCTGTCGTGTTCATTGTCCATAAAATCTTTCTTTCAAAATCTTCTGAAATACGGCAGCATTCCTCTATCGCATTATCCAGAAGATTTTGAAGCAATCCTGAAAGATCAACTTTTTCAATATTTAATTTATCAAAAATTTCTCTTTCTTTTATCGCAAGATTAATGTTTATTTGAATATTGTATTCCTGACACTTTTCCTCTGTTACACAGGCAATCGCATTTAACATAGTATCAACAGAATACTCATCATCTATAATATCTGAAACGGCCTGTTCCATCATATGAAGATGCTTCGGGATATCATGCCGATACTTCCTTGCCTGACTGATTTTCCCCTGAAATTCTACATAAGAATGATTCATGTTCTCTAAAGTTTCTTCCATCTTCTGATTGTTTTCTTCTGTATCTATAACTTGTTTAATCCATATATGTATTCCCCATAAGATACATATAAACAGACTTGTTTTAACTAGCACTCCCATACATATTCCTCTATACAAACAGTGCAGACCACTTTAAGAAATCCTCCCTTGTCTTTTGCACAAATCTTCTGCTGATCTGTACTGTCTGTTCTTTTTCTGACTCATCATAAAGTATATACATGTCTCTCTGTAATTCCTTCACATGTCTGAAATTCACAACATAACTACTATGACATTGAGAAAAATCTAATTCTGATAATTGTGGAATGATCTCTACAAAACGTTCTTTTACATGATACTCATCCCATACTGTTACTACTCTCGTTCCTCTTTTTTCTCTTTCCAGATAACAGATATCCGACGGTATAACCGAAATAATCTCATTATTTACTGTTTTTAATACAAGATGTACTGTTTTATTTTCAAGATCATGTAAAATCCGGTTTATAATTTCCCCTATCTTGTCACGAAATTGTTTTTTCACTACAAACCATATATGCTCCGTATTATAAATTTCTGTCGCATAATGTAAATAATTCGTCATATATATAATCCGACAGTTCGGGCGTATCCTATTCAGCTTTTTGGCAATCATAATCCCATTCTGCCTTCCCAATTCTATATCAAGGAAAACGGCATCTAACGGTATATCTTGATAATCTAATAATTCCTTTGATGTATAAAAACACTTTATTTCCATATCAATATTGATAAAAGCAGCAAATTTCATTAATGTATTCTTACAGGTTTGTACCCAGCTTTTGTCGTCATCGCAAATTCCTATAACCAATATTCCTTCCCTACTCTCCATTTATTTAAAATCTTTTCATCTCTCCTGTTTGTATCTATTAATATAAATATAATCCTTATGTATCGCTTTTTCAACATATTTTTCTAATTTAATGGAGTAAAGAGACGAAAAGCAGAAATTTCATATATAATACAATGTGAAGATAGTCGCGG
>OLPB01000076.1_pt1 | contig 67510 bp, 96 predicted proteins | sample 1672001 | NCBI WGS metagenome assembly OLPB01 (sample SAMEA3136635, study PRJEB25190) | human gut metagenome | biome: human gut; feature: human-associated habitat; material: faeces | place: Austria | collected 2013 | reverse complement strand
CCTGCATGATGCCAACCTGCGCTACGCCGACCTGAGCGGTGCCTACCTGTGCGGTGCCAACCTGCATGATGCCGACCTGCATGATGCCAACCTGCGCTACGCCGACCTGAGCGGTGCCTACCTGTGCGGTGCCGACCTGAGCGGTGCCAACCTGCATGATGCCAACCTGAGCGATGCCGACCTGCGCTACGCCGACCTGCGCGGTGCCGACCTGCGCGATGCCAACCATGTACAACTCAGCATCGCCAAAACCAGCATCCTTCCGGACGAAGGCGACATCATCGGCTGGAAAAAAGCATGGACAGACGGCACAATGCTACCGAAATCAGTCATCGTAAAGCTCCTCATCCCGGCCGACGCGCAACGCTCCAACGCCACGGGGCGCAAATGCCGCGCCAGCACAGCGCGAGTGCTCGACCTGCAAGACAAGCAAGGCAACAGCCTCCCGTCAGACACCACGGCATATAGCGGACACGACACAGACTTCACGTACAAAAAAGGCGAAACCATTCACGTCGAAGACTTCGACACCAACCGGTGGAAAGAATGCGCCCCCGGCATCCACTTCTTCATCACCCGCATCGAAGCAGCCGAATACTAGGAGACTCCAAGTGAACACTGAAATACAACGATTCGACTTCAAGGGCGCGGCATTGCGCACACTGACTGACGAGAATGGCGGACCATGGTTCGTCGCCAAGGACGCATGTGACATCCTCGGTATTGACACAAATCATCTCCGCGAAGCTCTTGATGATGACGAAATCACAAACCTCCGTAATTCGGAGGTTTGGAATCAGCCGGGGCGTGCGCCTCTCATCATCTCTGAGCCTGGCTTGTACAAGCTCATCATGCGCTCACGTAAGCCGGAGGCGAAGGAGTTCCAACGCTGGGTGACACACGAGGTACTGCCGTCCATCCGCAAGTATGGCGCATACATGACCCAGCAGACTCTAGACAAGGCACTCACCAGCCCGGACTTCCTGATCCAGCTCGCCACCAAGCTGAAGGAGGAGCAGGAGAAGGTCAAGGAACTGGAGCCGAAAGCCAAGGCGTTGGATGACTTCACGAACATTCCCGATGCTCTGCTTGTCCGTGACGCAGCGAAACTCCTAAGCAACAATTCCAACATTCAGATCGGTGAGCATGAGCTGCGCCAATGGCTTGTGGATAACGGTTGGATTTACCGGCAGTCCAACCAGTCGTGGTGCGCGGCGTCAAGTCGCGTGAGGCAAGGCCATATGGTCATGGTGTCCTCCCGTTCCCACGGAATCCACAAGGATGGCACGCCATTCGCCTATCCGCCGACCCCTAAGCTGACACGCAAGGGATTGGCGCTTATCCACCAGCGGTTGTCCGAACAAAGTTTCGAGCGAGTGCTTGATGCGGAGGTGGCGGCATGACGTTGTTGAATCCTCCCGCACCACCGCATGAGTTCGTTCTTGACGAGGGTGGGCACTGCGTATTCCGTATCAACGAGCGGAAAGGCGCATCCATCGTCGAAAAAGACGAAAAAAAGACGAAAAAAAGACGAGCACATTGTATGAGATTCCCGAATCGAAACTGGCTGCGTTCATCCAATGGGCTTCCGACGTTCACGGTCAATCACGATAGGAGACAGTAATGGAAGACGATTACAAGGCACACGACGATTACAAGACCCGCATGGTCGAAGAATACCACGAACTCAAGGAACGCATCAGCAAACTCGATGATGCCGTCACCAAATACAAGAGGGGAGAGCTTGAGTTCAAACCGAAATGCCTTGGCGGCATGACCGTCGCCCAACTCTACATCATGCAAGACTACTTGCACGTCCTCTTCGACCGCATCAAAGTCATGGGCATCAGCCTCGACTCCGACGACGAGCCTGACAAAAAGCCACTGCCAGCCGAACCACAGTCGCATGGCTTCTTCATCCCACGCGACGGCAAACCATACCTGATTCTCCATGACACGGACGGCACATGGTCATACGTGACGAACACGCCTGCCGTCATGTGCAAAATCGTCAGTTGGAGTGAATTGCCCTACGGTATCAACAAGTTCAGTGGATACATTAACTGGGAGCAGCTGGTCGAAGACCTCCAAGATTCAGCCTTCCCGCTCATCCCACTGAACGCCTCAAGCATGCCGACAATCGCCAAGGCGCTCGCCGACAACAACTGATTCTTCCCCATCCGCCTGCAACCCGGATGGGGACCCATAAGCTTCGCCAGCCACTCCGATAAACAATCAAACAATGAAAAATTGGACGTTTATCGAATGTCCACGTTCACCGGCTGGCAAAGATGGAACATCCCATGATGTTCCATGCCGTGGCGAAACACATCCAAACGAACCGTCACAAGCGTTTGCATACACGCGTCGCCACGGCAATCGTCCAAGCCCACGCAGTGGGAACAGGAACCGTACCACAAGACCATCGCCAATCGAACCAGACACCATATCTTCTCCTGTACTCGAAGGTATCCGACGATGATCTCGAACGGCTCGCGGTCCGAATCCGCGCTTGGACGCCAGCGGCATGACGTCAACGCCACCCATCGGGACGAAGTTTTTCACTTGGTTTTCTCCGTCCCGCATCGGGAACGATGGTCGGCCAGACTGGTTTTCCTTATTTTCCCAGTCGCCCCGCACACCCTTTTGCGAGCCAACCGTCCAGCGTCATGCCGCAACCCGCTTACCCCAACCACCAATCCAAGGAAGGAGCACACACAAATTGACGGCACCCATCATCTTCGAAGACGGCATCCTCACCAAAGACGAGGCAATCGCCTTCACGAAGGTAGGAAAGAAAACATTCGAAGACCTGTACGGGTTCCTCGGATACCAATCCGGCCAAAACAAACTCTTCACAAAAAAGGAACTCCTACTCCGATTCTACGAAATCAAGGACCAAGCAAAGGAGATCAAACAATGACCACCAGACGACTAGTCACCCCGAAAGACATACGAGACAGACAATTCCGACTCTCATTCCCATTCATGGGATACGACGCCAACCAAGTCGATGACTTCCTAGACGACTGCGCGCTCAGCATCCACGCCCTCTGGAACGAAAACCGGAAACTCGCCACGGAAAACAGACGACTCCAATACGAGAACCAAACCCTCAAAACCGACGTGAGCTTCTACAAGCTCGCAGTAGACACCATCGAACACCAAACCAAGGAACAACAATGACCAACACCCCCAAATACGACTTCAGCAGCCTCCGCCCCGACGAACTCAACTCCACCATCGCCGGACTCACCGCACTGAACAAACGAAGCGCCGAAGCCCTCAAAGCCGCAAAGGAAGAATGGCGACGCTCGCATGACGGCGGCGATGAGGAGCACGCCGCGTTCGCCGGACTGGATGCGGGTGAAATCAGTCTCAGCAAAGGCACCGAAGGCCATTACGAGGTCGTTGACGAGCGTGCGTATGGTGCCATGCTGCATGACAGCAAATTCCTCATCCCCGGTGGGAACGATGCGGCGGAGGCCGTGTGGATGCCACGCCCCGAAGCGAAGTCGGAAGCCTATCTGAAGGACATGATCGCGGACCATGGCGGCGAACTCCCTCCCGGCGTCGAGTTCAAGCCGGGACGCGCCCAGACCGTCACGCTTCGCACCACGAGAGGATTCGTGGACAAGGTTTTCACCAGCGAGATAGCACCGAAGATGTTCCAGATGCTCACTTCGACCAAGGAAGAGTAGCCATGTGCAAAAGCCTTACCATCACCAACGAGCAGGACACTTGGAGCCGCGCCCAGCTCGCGGCACTGTCCCAGCTTGGAGTGCAGAACGCGCAGCCAGCCGACTTGGCGGTGTTCCTGCACCAATGCCAGCGTACCGGACTTGACCCTTTCAGTCGTCAAATCTACCTGATCGAACGCCGTCAGAAGCAAGGCAACGAATATGTTTCCAAGCAGACAATCCAAGTCGGCATTGACGGTTTCCGTCTCATCGCCCGTCGTGCGGCGGACAGGAACCATGAACTGTTCAGCGAACCGGAAACCCTCTGGTGCGGAGAGGATGGCGTCTGGCATGACGTGTGGATCGCCCAGACCCCTCCAGTCGCGGCGAAAGTCACCGTCCGCCGTGGCGAAGGCGAGTTCACCGGCGTGGCCCTCTACAGGGAATACGTCGGAACCCGTTACGACAAGAATCTCCACAGGCAGGTCCCCACCAGCATGTGGGCTTCGAAACCGGTGACCATGATCGCGAAATGCGCGGAAGCCCTCGCATTACGCAAGGCGTTCCCGCAGGATTTGAGCGGCCTGTACACGACCGACGAGATGCAGCAGACCAACAACGAGACCGAAGAGGAAATGGTCGAAGCCGAAGTGGTTGACGAGCAGCCACGCCAGAAGCCACGGCAATACGCTCCGCAGGTCCGTCAAGGCCAGCCGGAGCAGGCCGCTGCCCAGGCTCCACCCAATGGTCCCGCCAGTCCCGACCAGTTGAAGACAGTCACCGACATCCTCCGCGCCTGCCAGATCAAACCGGATGAAGCTGACGCGTTCATCCAGAAAATCCTCCACGACCAGACGGCCACGAGCGTGAGCCTCACGGCAGTGCAGGCACAAACATTCATCAACGAATACCGCAAGCACATGCAGCAGCAAGGAGCAGCACAATGAAATACGACCCGAAGAAACTCACCTACGGCGACGCGCTCAGAATCTCGACAGCCAACATGACCGTCACCGTCAACGTCGGAGGCGTACATGTCACCGGCAAGCTGAAGCACCTCGACATGGACGACGCGCTCGCCTGCGACGATCCCGCGCTCCGTGATCTCATGGCATTGTCGCTCATCATCAAGGACAACGAGTATTTCGTCGTCCGTGACGACGATAAGGGAACCCTATGCCCGGCCATCAGATTCGACCATGACCTGAACGTCACTTGGAACACGATCATCTCCATCGAAGAGAATCCCGACGACGGCGTGGAGCTGGACTTCGACGACTGGAAGGCGACGCTCGTCAAGGTCGAGACCCCCACCGCCGACGAGGACAAGCCAACCGACGACACCCAAGCCGAGGAGTGGGAGAAGCAGCTTCCCAAGGCCAACGGATTCTACAAGGCCGCGACCGGCAGCGTATGGCTCCACACGGGCGACACTTGGACGCCCATCCTGGACCATCACGGCAACGTTCCGCCGCACGCCTTGCAGCAGACCACCGAGGCATTCGCCGTCAGCAGCGGCCATTCGAAACGATTCCCGTTCGAACGCCTCAGCGAGAAGAAACTGCCGACCCGTCCGGGCTTCTACCGCAACAAGGACAAGACGAACCTATACCACCTCAACAGTTGCGGCGTGTGGAAGCTCATCGCCTACATGGGACCGGACTTCGACTTACAGATGAAGGACCCATGGGATTCACCACTCGTACCGGTGTTTGGTGGCGAGGTCGTGTCCGAGAGACGCGTCCGAAACGACATGCCTCTCCACTACTGCACCCTCGGTCTCAAACAGCCGAAGGAAGCGGTCTGCGGGGCGAACTTTTGAACATCACCAGACGAGCCGGATGCACGTGCGCGTACTGCGTGCGTCACGATCCAGTCAAGACGGGACTCATCCCATACTGCCGTAAATGCGGCAAAAGCACTTGCGCCGCCGCGCGAAGCCACATGATCATGTGCAACGTCGAAGCGTCCAACAGCCACAAGACGGCTGACCGTCTCAAAAACATGAAAGCCGAAGACCAGCAGGGATGGGTCGGACTCGAAACCCATCCACGACACGACAAGGAGAACAAGCAATGAGCACTCCGACCATCATCCTCGTGGGACGAATCGTCAAAATCAAAAAGGACGGCAACCTGTTCAACGCCGGAACCACGAAGAACGGCAATAACTACATCCAGTTCCGCATCCTCTGCTCCAACAGGGTCAAGAACCCGGACGGCTCATGGGGTTACGGCGCATCCTGCTCACGCACCTGCGAAGCATGGAACGATCTCGCCACGCACATCCAGAACAGCATCAAGGAAGGCGACGAGTATATCGTCATCGGCAACGAGTCCGATGATCGTTTCGATGATTCGTCCGGCGTCACCCACTACACGCAGAAGGTCAACGTCCGTGAGATCGGTCCGAGTCTCCGATGGGGCACCGCCCAACTGGTGAACGCAAGCCAGCAGTACGGCCAACGCCAGGCCGCATCCGCTCCCGCTGCCGCCATGCCGCAGCAGGCAGGCCCCGACCCGTGGAGTGGTAGCGGATTCGACGGGTTCGGACAGCCAGCAGGAGAACCGGCGTTCTGATGCCACGCAACCGACAGTCGGCCAAAAAAGCCGGAACGGCAATGGAAACGGCGGTGGAACACTACTTGCAATGGGCGTTGAACGACCAACGCATCATCCGCCGCCGTCTCCACGGCAGCGACGACCTAGGCGACATCGCGAACATCTTCTTCCACGGTCAACCCGTATGCGTGGAAGTCAAGAACACCAAACGCCTCGACGCCACGAAACACTACAACGAGGCGGTAGAGGAGGCCGGAAACCTTGACAGCCCCTACCCGTGGGTCGTGCAGAAGAAACCACGCGTCGGCCTGTCCACACTCGAACGAATCGGCCAACAGCTCGCATACACGGATCTGGAAACCTACCACACCATGTGCGCGCTGGCCGGACGGTTCCCTGAAAAATTCGACATCGACCTCATCGGGCGGAGCGGACAATACGTCTGCATCACCTTGGAGAACCTAGCCCTCATCCTCAACGATGGACTGCCACTCGGACCGGAAGGACAATCATGACCGCGATAGTCGCCACATGCGCCCTCATCGTCAGTGCCATCGGATTCGTCATCATGCTCGGCTCCGTTGACCTCATCGACCGTAACAGGCCGTCAGGCGACTGGCTGTGGATATTGGGCATGACCCTAGTGGAGGGCGGTTCGATAACCATCCTCACCGACATCGGGATAGGACTCATGACATGACGGGAGAATCTGAAGTGAGGGACGGCTACACCCGACTCGACAACGGATTCTGGGCCGACGCGAGGATATGCAGGCTCCGCGACGAAATGCCAAGAGCGGCGCTCATCTACGTCATGGCATTGAGTTGGTGCAGCTGCAACCTCACGGATGGAGACATCGACACCGACCAGCTGACGTACACGCTTGGCGCATCCGAACAGGAGATCGAAACCCTCATCGACCTCGGCCTGTTCCAACAGACCATCACCGGCGTGCGCATCAACGAATACCAGTCGAACGGGAACCACACCAGAAAAGAACTCGCCGACCGGACGGCCCGCAACACGGCAAGCAAACGCCGAAGCCGCGCACGACAGGCATCCGACGACAAGTATTCCGCCGATTTCGAAACCTTCTGGAAAGCGTATCCACGACACGTTGACAAGCGTCCCGCCTGGAAAGCATGGAAGAACGCCATCCAAGACACGGGCGCGGACACCATCATCAACAGCGCCCGAGCCTATGCCAGACAGGTCGAGATCGAAGGAACCGAACCCAAATACGTCAAATACGCGGCCACATGGCTCAACGCGGCGGGGTGGGAAAACGAATACGACATCCGACCATCCCTCACCCTCCGCACCAATCCGACCATGATGAGCCGCAACGAATCGAACCGCATGGCGAACCTCAACAGGGCATGGCAGTACATGAGCGACGAGGAGCGCCAACGGGCGATGGGAGGAACAGGATGATAACCAAAGGAGAGGCCGCGATGCTGCTGACCACGATCAACGCGCATCACGGCAACGCCCAATGGGACGACCTGCAATTGGACGAGTTCTACCGCGAACTCGACAAGCGCAACAACATCCAAGACATGCGGACGGCGGTCGTGAGATTCTATGCGACCAAATCGGACAAGTGGATGCGTGCCGCCGACATCAACATCCTCTGCAAGAAAATTCGCGCAAGCCGGATTCCCGACGAGAACACCATCCAACAGCTCGCCGCCAAGCATCACGTCACGGCGGACGACTATTGGGAGTTCAAACGTCGCGTCGTCTTCGGCACTGCGCGGGAAGCCCAAGAGTTGGGCGAAGCCGTCAGCAAGGCCCTCGAACAGGCCGACCGTCCGCAAATCGCATCCAAGCCCATCGCACGCCAGCCAACCGTGGACGACGATCTGGGAGACCTGTTCAAAACACCATGAGCAAATGGAAGGAAACCAACAAGTACGGCATCCGTGAAAGCAAAGCCGCCTACTGGCGTTACACGCGGCGGATGAACAAGGAAGCCGAAATCCTCAAGGAACTCGAACCACAGCCTCCCACGCATGTGGACCTGACCGGACTGGAAACCTATATCCAACGATTACGTGAATCCAAGGAACCAACAATGGACGACAATTATCTCATCTGGTTCGATGTCGAAACCAGCGGACTCGACCCAATGTCCGACAATCTACTGGAAGTCGAAGCCAGAATCACCGACATGAAGGGCCTTCAGGTGCCATTCGCCGACGACCCCCTGATATTCCATAGGGTCATCCGTTTCGATGACAACACGCCAATCCGCGCGTTCAACAGCACGACTATCGACATGCATTCCAGAAACGGACTCATCGGCGAATGCATGAACGCGGAAGACACGCTCAAAAACGTGGACAAGCAGATGGCCGTCTGGCTCATCGACACGGGCCTCGACCCCGGTCTCATGCATCCAGCCGGAACCAACGTCCACTTCGATATCCGATGGCTCGACGTGAACATGCCCAACACGAGCGGCATCCTCCACAAGCTCAGCCACCGGCGACTCGACCTCACCAGTTTCCGCCTCTTGCGACTCGCCCGCGTCGGCGACCCATACGATTGCGTCCACGAACCCACGCATCGCACAACCGACTGCCTCAACCGCGACATCTTCGAATACAAAACCATCATCAACCAGCAAGGACAGTGAAAATGACCCTAGAAACCCTCGAAATCCAACCGCTCACCCCAAACGCCACAGTCACCCGCGCCCACGACGCGGACGCCGGACTCGACCTACACTGCATCGAAGACTTCCACATCGACGGACTAGGACGCATCGCGGTGGGAACCGGCATCGCGATCAACCTGCCCGAAGGCTACATGGCACGAGTCTGCCCACGTTCCGGCCTTGCCAGGAATTACGGCATCGACATCCTCGGCGGCATCATCGACGCCGGATACCGTGGCGAGATCAAAGTCATCCTGCATAACACGTCCACCAGCCGCATCAACTTCCGTTGCGGCGACCGTATCGCGCAACTCGTCATCACGCCGGTGGAAACCCCCAGAATCCGCAAGGTCGTCGAATTCACCGACACGACGGAACGCGGAGGAAACGGATTCGGCTCGACCGGACGATGAACGACGGGAACCAGTCATGAAACGAAACGTCTACACCATCCACGGACAACGATTACGAAACACACAAGCGTCAATGCTTGTCCACATCGTCGAAACGCATCGAATGCCATCATCCGCATTCTACGCGAAACCATTGGCCACGTTGGGTTCCCTCATCGACAGGAATCTCATCATCCCCCTCGCGGACGGCACCTACAAGCCAACCAAGCAAGGCATCGAGACCGCCGACGCGATCAAACGATTAGACAAGGAAGAGCCAACACGACGGCCAAACATCGTCCAACGTGGCATCAACCGAAACTTCAACAAGTACTGGAACGACTACTACTCGCATCCACGCACATACGAATACCACCCGACGTTGGAAACCATCTGTGAAAGGAGCCGATGATGCAGACACTCAGCCCGAAACAGCAGGAAATGCTCACTGACGTGAGCAACATGCAAGGCCAATACCAGGCCATCGATAACCAGACCGGCAGGGCACTGCTCCGCAAGAAGCTTATCCGCCAAGTGAACGACCGGTTCGAGACAACCAAGGAAGGCGAACGACTGCACATGGAAATCGTGAACCAGGCATTCGAGAAAGCAAAGATGATGCTAAATGACTGACAACATAAATCCAAGCCACTACAAGGACGGCCCATTCGAATGCATCGAACTATCCAGGCTCCTTAGTTCCGACTGGGGCCAAGCCGTCCAATACTGCTTCAGATGGCAACACAAGAACGGTCTGGAAGACCTCAAGAAAGCGCTCTGGTTCATCAACGACGCACTCAACCACAACGTGCCACCAGTCGCCGCATGGAACAGAGAAGATGCCTGCGCCTCCGAAGCCAAGGCCGATACGCTTCTCGAAATACTGGCGACTGAGAACTGGGCCGACCTCGGACGATTCTGGCTGGAACTCGAACACGGAACCGCATGTACGGTACGTCTGGCGCTCGCCGAAAAGATCAATGAAATCGAAAAGGAAGGAAAGTAATCATGGAACACATCGTGCAGTTCGCCATTGGTATTGACGACAAGGCCATCAAGGAACGCATCGAGGAATACGCCTACAGGGACGTGCTCGACAAGCTCACCAAAGAAGCCACGGACACTGTTTTCGCGCACACCAGCGCGTATTCGCGGGACATCATGTGGAAGAACTTGATGGAGGACGCTTTGCAACGCTTCCTCGAAGAACGCAAGGACGAGATCATCGACAAAGCCGCGCACATACTCGCCGACCGGTTCCAACGGACGAAGAAGTATCGGGAAGCCATGGGTGCCGCCATCGCAAAGGATGGCGAGTGATGGACGACTTGGACAAGGTTGAGAAAATTCTGATTGTCGTACTGGTGGTATCCCTCGCCGCAACGCTCTTCCTGATGGGAGTAAGCATCTACTCGTACTGGTATGTGGGCACGCATCATGATTACGGCATGAAGACGGTCAAGACCGGCGACGTGACATGGGTCTGCCTCACCGACCACGGCACGACCATCGGCTGCGACACCGTGAAGGAATACCAGTGACCGGATACATCATCTGGCCGAAAGGCGATACGGGACTGCATACATGCCGAGTGTACGAGACGCTCCAAGAGGCATCGGATACGGCACAGGAGCGCGCCGACTCCCACCACAGGCCGTATGAGGTGCGTGCAGCCTATGAGACTCCGCAGCGAATTATTAAGACCTTCGAACCAAGGGAAAGCAAATGAGCGTCAACAGTGAGGAAAAGAAGAAGTACTGGCAATGGGTGCTCTCCATCATGCTTGACATGGTTGAAGATCAGAGAATCTACCGGCAGGCACGCATCAAATCGTCTGGAGCATTGAACCAGACCGTCGAACGCATCGGGAGGGGGAATCTGCCCGACTGGATGCTGAAGAAATACATGGAGCAACCACCGAAACCAGGAGACGGTAATGAGTGAAGAAGTACAGGTGGGAACCACCCGCGTCACATTCCATGTGACGGCGTTCTACCCGCCGATGGATATTGCGGAAGCCTGTGTGGACGTACCGATGTACGTGACCACCGGCGAAACGATTGGAAACCATGAAAAAGGCAGTATCCCAGCCCACGTGCAGAAGGATTTCGACAAGAAGGTAGAGCACGCATTGCAAGTGTTCGCCGACACGCTGAAGGCATCATTCAAGGAAGGAGAGGGAAATGTTGAGAAGCATTGATTTCAAAACCATGCCTTACCTGTTTATCGACAAGGCTGGCACTTGTCTGACTGTGGAGTTCGACGGCAGGGAACTGGATGGCATCTACAAGCAGGTGAAAGCCATGTACGATCAGGAGCATCCGTCTGCTGGCATGCCCATCGAACCAATGGAACCGGGCTGGTATATGACTCGGGATGGTGAAGACCTGTTGAGCTTCGACGGTGACGCATGGCATATCCACAATCTCGGTGGTGCGGAACCGTTCGCTGACGGTGATCTGGAAACGATGGACTGGAGCGTGGTCAAACGAACGTTCGATGCTGACTCATTTCCTTTAGTTCCAGTCAATCCAAGGAAACTGAACATGACAGGGGAGTCCACGAATGTTCAACAGAAAGCATAGGAAAGTCCGATACGTCAAATGCCCGTACTGCGGCAGAAACCCAGTCATCATGGAAAGCCCCAGCATTACGGACAAGAACAAGATGGTCATGCATTACGAGTGTCCAGAAAATCATCTGACCACCGGTGACACGCCATATCCAAGCCGAGCATTGGATCTTTGGCTTCTCGCAGTAGGCAAGGTGCTGAAAGTCGATGATGTGATAAGCGACTACTTCGCCAAAAGCAAAAGAAGGAGGCAGTCCGATGACCGAGCATGAGGACTACTGCGTGAGCATCCGCAAATCCTACAGAGCGCCCGACTCCACGCCGGTCGGATGCGCGGTTGTGTTATGGGCTTGGAGTAGTTACGACGAAACATGGCTGTATGCGGCCAGGCGTGAATACCTGTTCGCGGGCTACAACGGCAGTCACAGGAAGGCGTTACGGCAGGCGAGACGGGACGCTAGAAAACTCGCCGGAATCTTCAACTGCACCAACCATGACACCAACGAGAAAGGAATGTGGCAATGAGCGACGTGCATGAATCATTGACGGACTGGCGGACACTGCCCGCGAACATACTCTCCGGGCATAGGGCGATAGTCCAACTCGACGAGGGCACGATCATCGACGGCTATCTGGAATACATGCCGTCGAAGCTCCGTAAGGAACTACGAGGCGCGACAGAAGGAATCCGCGAATCATTGACGATCGAAGGCGTATACCAGCCGGTAATCATCAGCGTGAATGCCGGTGAGAAGCATCTAGCCAATGGAGTGAAAGCCGTGAACATCCTCAAGGAGATGAGCGCATGAGCGACGCATTCCACACAGACCACGAACCGACCGACTTGCAAGGGGATATGAAATGAGCGTGCTATACCACGGTGGGGTTCCAGACCTGAAACCCGGCGACACCATCGAACCGGGGCACAGTCGAGACAATTACGACGATTGCCCCATCTGCCGCGCCAGACGCGAAAAAGGCGCGTCGGCCATCGAAGGCACCGGCCACCCGGAACAGGTGTACTGCACCAGATACCGTGACTACGCCGCACTCTACGCGTCAATGTACGGCAAAGGCGACGTGTATCAGGTACGTCCGGTCGGAGAACTCGAAGCCTCCATCGTCGAGGATTTCGACGGCTGCTACCGATGCGACAGGCTGGTGGTTGTCAGGGCCGTCGAAAGACACGTCACCCTCACTCCGAAACGTCGCCGGAAGGTCATCCGGCTCATGCAGCGGTTGGAGGATGGCATATGCCTGAACCCGCTGCCACGAAACGCCACCCCGGAAATGATCGAACGTTGGGCGGCACGAGAATACGCCGACATGCGGCACATCATGCGCGAAGCCGAAATGAGCATCAAATGAGCATAAGAACAACCTACTTGGCGACATGCGACGAAATGAGCCTTACCGAAGTCTGCTGGAACATTTCAAGCGTTTTCATCGTCATCGTCTTGGGCGTGATGGCTGTATTGGCGATGCTGACACTGTTTGCGATAGTGGCGGTGATATTCACTTCCAATCCACAAGACAAGGAGGAACACCATGGTAACGAACGTGAGTGAAAAAGACAAAACATTGCAAGAAATCATCGACTGGTGCGAACAGTTAGAAGTGGAAGGCCTGAGACTGGCGAACGCTCTTCTGAGGCAGCATGACATGGCCGCATACGGTGTCGTGAAGGGACAAATCAACGCATACGAAAAGACAGCCGACCACTGCCGTTCCTTGCTTGGCTATTCCGGCAACATGCCCACGGAAGTACCGAATCAAAGCGAGGACGCGAAAAAATGAAATGGAAACCGGATTGGTCGGACATTGCCGACAACCTGCTGATCGGACTGATGGTGGTGGCTGCGGCTGCAATATTCATTGTCTTCTGCGTTTGCACATGGAAAGACGTGACAACCGAAAGAACCATCATCATGCGCGACGGAAATCAATCATACGCCTGCGAGATCAGCGACATAAGCCCAACACCATGCGACTGCAAGCCAATCGAGGACACGGAGGAATAATCATGTGGTTCAAACGCAAACACAACGAATACGGGTGTCCAATGTGCGGCAGACTACCCAAAATCATTAAGGGCGTTACACGGGCCGGTGTTTACCTCAAATCGATATACCGTCTACAATGCCCCCGAAAACACATCTCTACATGCTGGTACAGCTACCCTGATGACGCAAGCAGACAGTGGAAACAACTAGTAGACGAATACAAGAGGGAGGACGCGAAATGAGCGCGTACCAACCTGTTCTTGACCCTGCTTGCGGCGGGCGAATGTTCTGGTTCGACAAATCAGACAGCCGTGTGCTCTTCGGTGACGTGCGCGACGAAAGTTGGGAACTATGTGACGGACGCAGATTCGAAGTCAAGCCGGACATGCTGATGGACTACCGCGACCTGCCGTTCCCTGACGAGACGTTCCGTATGGTCGTGCTCGATCCACCGCACTTGCGTAATGCGGGAGAGACGAGCTACATGGCGCAGAAATACGGATGCCTCGATCAAGAGACATGGCAAACAGATATCAAGACCATGTTCGGTGAGTGTTTCCGTGTCCTGAAAGAGCATGGCGTGTTGATTTTCAAATGGAATGAGACGCAGATACCGGTCTCGCAGATACTCAAGCTCACCGACCATAAGCCACTCTTCGGCAACAAACAGCCGAACCGCACCGGAACACATTGGATCGTCTTCATTAAGGAGGATGCGAAATGAGCAGTCAATACAAGGTTTGCTCACTGTTTTGGGATTACGACGACAACTGCTATCGCTTAAGAAACCAGAATGCGATTGAAGAGCTACTGAACGATGGTTGGAAGATTTCACGGGTGGATACCATGTCGCCAACGGAATTTCAATCTGGCACCACAGTCAGCGCCACGAACGTCTACGTTCTCGAAAAGCAAAACGAGGAAAAGCAAAACGAGGACACGAAAAAGAACAGTGTGTTAGACCTTCTCCCGCATGACATGGGTCTACGTATGGAATTCCTACCGCATGACATGGGTCTACGCGTGGAACTCGATACGAACGAAACATGCTACCTGAAAAGCGGATGGAAAGAACGCTGTGGCTATATCTACGGGCTTGCTGTGAGTTATACGGATCGTTCCGGCATCGTATCCGCTTGGCCTGACAATCCTGTTCCCATCGCAATCATGAATAGCCACGTGAGGCTAGCAGTCTCATTCGAGGAATATGGAACCGAAACCACCAAGTAAAACGAGGATACGAACATGAAGGAGGCAAACCGTTGAACGACGATAAGCAGCATGCGGTGTGGCATGAAAGCATCGAAAAATACGGCAAGGAGGCGCAAAGCATCGTCTGCATGGAGGAATGCTCCGAACTCATCCAAGCCATCAGCAAGCGTCTACGCGGCAAACCCGATGCCACCGACAATCTCGCAGAGGAAATGGCCGACGTGACCATCTGCCTGTACCTGCTCAAGGAAATGTACGACATCACCGACACGCAGGTTGATACGTGGATTGCTCGCAAAACGTTCAGGCAATTCGCGCGAATGCAGGCCGATGACCCATTCCTGGAAGGCAAGGACGCAGAATGAGCAAAGACATGGAGAAGATTATGTACATAATCAAGAAAGCGTCCTACGCGATCAACGCGATACTGATGCTCGCAATCATCATCATACAAATCACCAACAACGCGAACCCTATATTCATAGCGATACTCTCGTTCCTCTACGGAGCATACGTGATGATCGTGTTCGTCATACTGTACGAAGAACACTTGGAGAAGGAATACGAATGAGCCTGCGAAACCAGGTCCTCCACTACGCGGACCTCGACTACGACGCGGACGAGATAAGCCGCCTGCTGCACGTGGACAGGAGGCTCGTACTCCAAATCGAAGCCCACCGCAACGACCCCGAACCAGCCACGACAACGGAAGGAGAACAACCAACGCTAATCTGACACACACACTATACTAGACAAGTCGCCCAACGGTTGCAAACAAAGGGTTGAGGCAACAAGACCAAACACACCCAAAACGCAACCAAGGAGCCAACACTTGACGCAAACCACATGCGCGGCATGCTGGAAAACAACCGACGACAAGCATATCCTCTGCACATCCTGCGAAACCCAACTCCAATTCGACCTGCAATGGTTCGAAAACCACCTGCAAGACCTCGAATGGCGCACAAACCGCATGGACAAGACAGGCAACGGCGGAGGCGGCGGACATAACGGACTCGCCACCTCCCCGGCACCATTACGCGAAACCGCGTTCGAACTCATCGAAGGCAACGGCATGGACGACATTCCAAGCCTCCGTGACATCATCAACGAATACGCGCGATGCCTGAACGTGACCGCCCCATACGACCGGAAACTCGAAACACTCATCCGCAACATCCGGCTCACCGACAAGTGGAAGACCAGCAAGGCAACACCAACCTACGCGCGAATCATCCACCGTATCCGACGCAAGGCCCAGGAACTCCTCGACTTCACCCTCGAAGACCAGATCATCATCGGCGAATGCCCAACCGACGACTGCCACCGCATCGTGAAAGTCATTCCAAACGCCACGTTCGCACCGAAATGCCCCGACTGCGGACAAGTGTATCCAGTCTCCGCCATCCGTGAGAACAGGCGACACAAACTCCTCGCCACGCACATCACCGGCACGCAGACCGAAATCCGCAGACTGCTCCTGCAATGCGGCATCATCGTCAAACCCGGCACCATGCGCAGTTGGGTCAGCAGGGGAGACCTGAAACCCGTCACACCGGTCAAAGACACGCGCAAGCAACGCTACCGGCTGTCCGACGTGTACAAACTCGCCGTCAGAAACCCCGAAAAGGAAACAAACATTTGGATGCTCCTACAGGAGGAACAAGCATGAACATCGACCTCTCCAACCCGCCATACGCGGTCAAACTCATTGACATCCTCCCCCGTATGAATGCGGGGGATTCCCGAATCTTACGGTTCGGGTTTCTGTTCGATACGACAAAACAAGAAGGGAGGGGACGCTAATGCGAGACCTTGGTTCCGGTTCTGCCGTCCTTGCAGACGCTGACCGCAAGCCCTGCGGCGAGGATGTTTTTGGCTGCGTTCAGGTCACGGTCGTGGCTTGTTCCGCAGTCCGGGCACGTCCATGCCCTGACTTTGAGGCCGGACATGCCCTGCGGCCCGGCCTTCGCCCCGCAGTGGGAGCAGATTTGCGTGCTCGGATAATACCTGTCGATGGTTATGAGCTGTCGCCCGTACCATTCGGCCTTGTATTCGAGCATTCGACGGAACTCCGACCATCCGGCGTCCATGATGCTCCCGTTCAGCCCGTTTTTCGCGGACTGGCAGTTGGGGAGCCAATGGTTCGGATTGTCCGGGTCGGGTTTCGGCGCGCATCTTCTGGCCATGTTCTTCACGTTGAGGTCTTCGAGTACCACCGTTTGGTTCTCGCGGATTATCCTCGTGCTCAACTTGTGGAGGAAGTCACGGCGCATGTCCGTGATTCTGGCGTAGGTGCGGGCCACCTTGAGGGCGGCTTTCCGACGATTGTTGCTGCCTTTGGTCTTGCGGGACAACGCCCGTTGCTCCCGTTCCAACCGTTCGGCGAGTTTCTTGTAGTGGCGTGGGTTCGCTATGGTATCCCCGTCGCTGGTGACGGCGTAATTGTCCACGCCCAAGTCGATTCCGACGGCGTTCTTTCGGGTGGGGAGAGGGCGGATGGTCTCCTCCACGAGGATGCTGACGTGCCATCGTCCGGCGGCGTCCAGGCTTACGGTCACGGTGCTCGGCTCCGTCTTGCGGGGCAGTGTTCTGGACCATCGTATCGACAATGGTCCGCGCATCTTGGCGAGCGTGAGTTCGTTGCGTTTGGCGTCCCATTTGAACGCGCTTCGAGTGTATTCGGCGCTTCCGCCGTGGGATTTGGCTTTGAATCTCGGATAGTCGCCGGTCTGCTTGAAGAAGTTGGAGAACACCGTCTGCAAGTGTCTCAATGCCTGTTGCAGCGGCACGCAGGACACTTCGTTCATGTACGAGTATTCAGCCGTTTTCTTCCATTGGGTGAGCATGGCGCTGGTCTGGACGTAGGTGATGCTCCTGTGCTCCGCCGTCCATGCGGTGGAGCGGGCTTCCAACGCGAGATTGTAGACCTTTCGGCAGCAGCCGACCGTGCGCCTGAGCAGTTGCTCCTGCTTGGGCGTCGGGTAGAAGCGGAACCTGTACGCCCGCTTGCACTCCTGCTTTCTGACCATGTTTCACATTATATCATATCAATCTGTGAAAGGAGGACGGTTTGCTTCCTTCCCGCCCTAAAGGACGGGGTCTCCGCAAACCAAAAACGATGACCGCCACTATCAGCATCACCGACAAAGGCAAGACCATCACCTACCACGCGCATCACATGCGCGACGTAATCGAACCAGTCAAACAGTACGGCATGTTCGGAGAACAATTGGACGCGAAGAAAAAGCTCCACACGCTCACCTTCTACACGGAGGATTGAATTGAACGTCAACCTCAAATGCTCGCCAATCCTACTGCTACTGTCCGGCGTGCTGGCACTCCTGAAAATCGGGGGACAATTCCCATACTCATGGATATGGGTGATCGCACCCATTTGGATACCACTACTCGCACTGGCCGGTATCACAATCATCCTGATAATCGCTTGGATTATCGGCGTCATAGGCGTACTCATTCTCGAAAAGTTCGGAGACTAATTGCAGATCAGCGTTAACACCCGCAACGGGGATGTGGCGTGCGTCATCGACACGACACAGGACAACACCACCAAGGAGGCACAATGAAAGCACTCGACTTCACCAAGAGGAAAAGCGAACTGGTAGACAAGCTGGTAAAACTTGGATTCCATTATCTAAGCACCGACAAGGAGCCAGATAGTCTGGGAAGACCCCCACGGCTGATAAACACGTGGGCGAACGTCATGAATGGCGTGACCCTGCAAATCATCGATACGTATGACACACACCGTGGCTCAAACTACGAACTGATTACAACACCGCTTAAACGAGTCATCATAACTGATGATTGCACTAACATAAGCGTCACCATGTCGGTCGAAGAGTTCATGGAATTGGAAGAGATCACGAACAGCAACGGCAGCACATTCCCACGCCCGGAAACATCCAACGAAACGGTTCCCAACGAGAACTAGGAGGCCATGCGGAATGAGCGAGACAATCAAAGCCAAAAATCTGAATTACACGCACTTAGGAAGGGATATAACCGTCATCAGCAACGTCAACACGGTCTCCTTGTCGGGCGAACTAGTCAAGTTCACGATGTGGAAGTTTGGGCTGGCGACGTTCATAGAAGCAAAAATCATTCCACGTTCACTCACCGTAGTCACCGTGCAAATACCAGCGGAGACGACAATCATCGTCAGTGAAGATGTCTGGAAGAACAATGAGCAAGATCAAATGAGATCAGCGTCGGATTGGACGCATGGTGTTTCGAGCCGGTCAACGAAGCCGGATGGGGACAATTGGCTACGCACTGTGGTGAGCGTAGTTGAGTGATCTACAATGGCACACGAATGGGGGCGGATTCAAAAACCGCCCCCACTATTTTTCTCGGTCAACAGCTCCTTTGGATTTCAAATCATCCATTATTCAAGAATCTCTGCAATCCATCGCCAGCCTTGCCATTCAGCCCGCGACGGGACATGTCGTAATAGTCGAGCATCTGCGGACTGTTCCACCCGCCTGCGGCCATGATGTCCCTGTCCGGCACTCCAGCGTCGCGGGAGAGCGTGCAAAACGTTCGCCGCAGCGAGTGCGGCGAGATTCCAGGCACGCCGACCCGCAATGCCACGGACGATACGATGCCCACGGCGGTCTGCTGCCGCAGACGCGCGCCGGAATCCTCACGGAACACCGCACCATGCCTACGTCCGCCGATGAATCGTGCGAGAGCCTTGGACGCCTCGGAGGGAATGGCCACACGCTGGGACCAGTCGCCCTTGCGGTCGAACCGCACCCACGGACGCCCGTCATCCAGATGACAGTCTTCGACATCCAATCCGAGCGCCTCACCGACCCTCGCACCAGTCAACAGCAGAAGACTGCACAGGGCATCCGTCCGCGCATCCATACCACGAGCTTCGGCCAGAAAAAGCCTAGCCTGCTCGCGGTCGAGATACGTGCCATCCGAATGACCATACATTTTCGGCCTACGCACATGCTCGCCCGGATCGCAGTCGATATATCCCTCCTCGCAGAGGTAGCGGTAGAGGCCGCAAACGACGCTCAGAGTCTTGTACACCGTGCTTTTCGCTGCTGGTCGCATGCCGCCGTCATAGGCGGCGAACACCTCGATATGGGTGCGCTTCGCCCGCAGCATGTCGATGCCATTATCCGCACACCAGCGGAGCCATCGTGATACGACGCTCCGATACCCCGCCCTTGTGCTCGGCGTCAGGCCGGCGAGAAAACCGGCGATCATGTCGCTCACCGTTTCCATATGCGCACCGTCTCCTTGCAGATCAAAGGCTTGTCGGCCGGACCCTTGACAAACGGTGGTATCCACTGGCGTCGGCGGAGCGAATGATTCGGCCCATACGCCTGATCGCGCCAGAAACCACGCACAATGAAACGATGCGAATACTCACGCCGCACCCGCTCGTCATCATCGGCGCTTCCACCCGGACGATGCAGATTCTCACGCAGCACCAGCATCTTGACCTTGCGGATTTCCGGGTCGAAACGCGGCGACAAGGGATGCGCCATATCGGGTTTCGCCGGTTTTGCCTCGCAGATATGCGGCTCAGCGCTCAACGCCCATACCGCATACAGCAGATCGCCGAACCATCGGAAACCGCCGACATGCTCATTGAAAATGCCGTTGGCGAATCTGATGACCGGCAGTGAGAATGATTTCGCGTCGCATTCCTTCAGAGCGCATGGATGGTCCGTGAATCCCATGAGTTCGATATCGCCGTTGCCGTCGCATTGCCAGAAGAGCGCCGACACATGGGCGTCTCCGACCTTCCTTCCCGTCGCGTCGTCGGTCACGGGGAATGTGACGGTTTGGACATCCCCGTCGAAGAAGATAAGCCCGCTTTGCGCCGGCGCGTCCAATTTTGGGAAATCACCTGCCCGGACGGTATCTTCCGCCAGCGCCGTCATGTCCCGGCTGATCCACCAAAGCTGCGCGACGGCGAGATTGTCAGCGAAATTCCAAGCCGCTTCCATGCTCCGCTCGTATTGCGAGTGCGCAGCCATCTCCTCCTTTAATGCGACCCGCTCATATTCCGCGAGTTTGTCGCGGATCAGTGGAAGGTGTGATGGGATGAGGCGAAGTCGCCTGTTTTTGCCGCGCGTCATGTCAGACCTCGACCAGCGTGTAACGGTCTCCGGCCTTCTCGTCGAAATCGCCGAGCTTAAGACCGTATTTGGCGAGCTTCTTGTTTGCCGCGGCTTCCCACTCGGCTTCGTCTGCTCCGTAGACACCCTCGATTTTTTCAGCCGCCTGTTCGAAGTCACCGTCATACGCCAAATCGGTATACCATTCATGGTTGATATCGCCGTACGCGAGGGGCTTGCCGGTGGTGCCGTCGGCGATGAGCAGTGTGTCGTACGCGCTGCCTGCGTAGATGGCGACTGGCTGGACGGTGATTGGCTCGTTGGTGTCGAAATCGATTGCGGTAGTCATTTTCTTTGCTTCTTTCCGGCAAACCACATACACTATGGTTTGCCTGATTATTTTTGATAGAGGTAATTAAGGTGCCGCCACCGCTCAGAACAGTGGCGGCAAATTCTTTTATGCGGCAAGCTTGAGATTATGGCTTGCGAGATAGTCGGCAATCTGCTCTTCCAGCCGCGTATCAACGTCCGTGTAATAGTCGCGGTATGCGATCACGCCACCGGTACCGTCGAACGCGACATATGCCACACGACGGCCCGTGGAATCACGGAAACCACGAGGCTTATGCGCGTAAGCGCCGAACATGTCGGCTAGTTCCTTGACCGACTTACCGCCAGGAATCACCACCTTGCGCACTATGACCGCGCTGGAAGTGGCAACCACCTCATGAGGCTCAGTCTGCGGCGGAATCTCGGGAATCTCAGCCGTAACCGGCTCCGGTTCGACAGCCTCAATCGACTGTGCGACAGGTGCCACCGGTTCGACAACAGGCAGATCATCATACGTCTCGCACATCTCAGGATGATCTTGCTCAACCGGAGTCAGAAACGAAACGTCACGAGACACAACCATGCCGCCATGCTCCCACGACAACACCCAGCCACGCTCACGGTCAACATCAGGAAGACTCACGCCATGAACCGTATAATCCCCGCAATCATCGGACGCAATCAATCCGCCACGTTCCACGATTGACGGCACGTCACCGATCTCACGAACGGCCTGAGCATAATCCGCCCCGTTAGGGTCAAGCCATACGCCACCCTCGGCACGATACACGGCGGCAACACCACGCACCGCCTGAGCATTGACGACACCAGGAACCATACGCCACGACTCGACGTCACCCGACATGACGAAACGCCATACGCTCGGACTGTCAACGGAATTGAAAAACATGAAAACACCATCAGAATTGACGGCCCATAAACCGTTAACCTTATTAGACATTTCAAACCCCTTAAAAAGAAAACGTTGAAAACAAAGGGCGCGGCACAATCGCCACGCCCTGAAACCAAACAATCAAAACCGGCAGACGCGACTAGCGCAATCCGCCGCAAATGTCCTTCACACCGGTGAGATAATCCAACTCGCCCTCGAAATCATGGCAACTCGTCGAAAGCTCACCATCACGACAGCTTTCATCCGCATAATACGAGAAGTTGACGCAAAGAGGGAAATTAGGGTCGATACCCACACAGCATGCCGAACCATCCATGAAAACCACCTTGATAGTGTCCTCGGGACACATGCCGGATATGATTTCCGTATCCTTGACGTTCAACCCGTGATTGTAGATCTCACTCGAAAGCTGATAAAGATCAATTTCACAGATTAGGTACGCGCTCCGGTCGAGTTCCGTCACATCAACAACCTGATTCGGCTGCGGGCCGTCTTCTGCGAAGTCACCGACACCGGCCACCATGTCGTTCGCCTGCTCAATGCAGTAATCGACGTCCTCCACAATGTAAGCAAACTCTGGGTCATCAACGGTCTTCAACCCGCCGACCTCGAAGAAGTCAGCCGACCAGTCGGGGCCGTACTGCGTGTTTTCCTCGTCCCACTCGCGGATAGAGATTTCCACTGCCTTGCTGTTGTCAATAAGCCTAATCATTTCAGATACTCCATTCCAGCCCCCTTGCTAAAATGAGAGGGCTCTAGTTAGTTAGATTGGTAATAATTACTGAGCAATCGAGCCGGATAGCTGCAACTATCCGGCTCAACTCATTCGTGAGCGGGCATAGCCATAAAGACACATGCCAGCCCTAGCGGGTCACTTAGAATTCGCAGAAGATTCAGAATCAGAATCATCTTCCAAAAGTTTGCGAGGATTCTTGACATGCAACGCGTCGCAGATACGCACGGCGACATTGAGACTCATCCCACCGACATTACGTTGTCCGGTCTCGAACGCGCCAACACGTGACTGGCTCAACCCTGCCTTGTCGGCGAGCTGTTGTTGCGTCATGCCGCGCTTCAGTCTGAGTTCCCTCATGCCCATTTCAGTATCCTTCCGTAAGAAAATCCACAGGGTCGCATTGCAACGCCTCAGACAATCGTAACGCCGTCCGCAAATACATTTGCGAAACAGGACGACCGTTCGTCTCAAAACGGGAGATGGATGGACGTGCGATGCCGCTCAATCCGGCCAGCTCCACCTGCGTCAATCTGCGTGCCTTGCGAATGTTCTTCAATCCGACGACGCCAGCGGACACGCCGCCACGCCACACATGCTCATCTGGATACAGGTCCAACACGTTGCAATGCAACGCCTGCGCCAGCTTCGCAGCCGTACCCAAATACATGTTTCGCGCCTCGTCCGCATGGTTCTCATACACCCACAGGCGCGTGAAATCCACGCCAGTAAGCGAATCCAACTGCTGCAACGTCAAACCGTTACGCTCGCGCAGATCACGCAACCCCATGATGGCTCCTTCCAGACTTAAGGACACCATATCATCGGCGGCGAAGCCACGCCGCCGACGCTCAGTCAACCCAATCAGTATCCCAGTTCAGCATGTCCACTGGAATCATGCAGCCACCGGAACACTGGACGTACAGCCAGGTCGAATAGCCCATGCGAGCCGCCCTCACGCCACGGAACCATTCGCCAAGCCACTCGCACAGGAGCGACGGCAACGAACGACGACGCCAGAACGACCTGCCGGACGCATAATCGAACCCATCGTATTCGGCGATAGGGGAGAAGAAGCCATGTTTGCTCACTGTTTTTCCTCCTTGGTCCAAGGGATAATCTGATGCAACAGGTACGCCGCCGTCGTCAACCGGTCGTAAGCGGCCAGCACGTAAGCGGAATCGGGAGCGTTCCCGCTCCCAAGATTCGACAGCAATCTGACGGCCTCCAACGACTTGCCGACCACATTCGCGCACACGTCGGAATCATGGGCGTCCATCACACATGCCCCTCATCGTCGGCCTCCGTGTAGAACACGAAGTCAATGTCGTAATCAGAGGAAGCGTCGTATTGCTCACCGATTTCAATGGGAGTCAGCCCGCCCAATACTTCCGTGGTGAAATTCCAATAGTCATCGGAATGCGCATTGTCGTGCAGAAAGAACACCCACTCGCACCATTCGGGAAACGCGGACCAGAACTTCCGCCAATCCTCATAAGGCACGTAGTCGCCGAAATCATCGATACGGTAGACACCCTCGCAAGGTTCGAAACTCTTCTTGATGAAATGGCTCAAACCGGTGTTCGCCATGACTTCGATGTCATTCACGACATCCTCGCCGATCGGCTCATCCAACGGCATGGCCTTCAACTCTTCGACGGTAATCATCATTCTTTCCTTTCAATCAGCAGCAGAACTCGTCAGTGAGTTCCGCAAGATTCTTCATGCTCAGCCGCATGAGACGAGACCTCATGCCGACGCCATCGCGTTCCAGACGGTTCACCATGCGCTGCCGCGCCGTACCGCCATCCACGACCTCACAGGAGACAAGCACGCCACCGGACACGGCGGCATCATCGACCTCGGCCTTATACGCTTCGGCGTCAGCCTGAGATCCGTGCCGCCGCATTTTGAGGGCGCCGCCAACATATTCCGCAGTCCACAGGCACGTCATGTCAGTCAACCTCACGCGCGTAATCGCGCAAGCATTGAGCCTTGCTATCGGCCTTAAGTCCAGCCTGCTTGAAGAACTCACGGATATGACGCCACGTCGTGTTAGACAAGTCAGCCGGATGTCGATGAATCCAGAAGAAACCTCCGACCTTACCCTTGGAAGTGATATACAGGGACACAATCGGCGTCTCATATGACGTCAAAATCATGCTAGCGCCGGAATCGTCAACCATGAATGTGACATAAGCCTTGCCATAGAACGACTTGGCCGAATCATATTCAGGACACAACTCAAACCTTTTGCCACCCAACAATGAAAACGACATGATATACTTTCCTTTGCAATTAGGAGTGAATATTGATTGCATGGCCGGTCGCAGTCCCACCTGAGACCGGCACTTTCATTTCCCTATGCCGCCCCACGACAGCACCTTGCCGCCGTCAACCAGCACGTAAGACTCGCCCATGCGATTGCCAACGGACACGGCACGCCACTCGCATATGCGCTCGTAGCCGCCAGCCGTACTACCGTCTTCCATGCCGCACTGGGGGATATCCGACAGCGACGTGTAGCCAGCCAAGTCGGCCTGACCATAGTCAGCCGTCGCATACGTCTCACGCCACCAATTCCATTGCTGTTCAGGCGTCCCATGAGGGTCGGCCACCGGCACGGGATTGCACACCGGCGAACACGCCACGACGAACGCCGCCACGCCCACGGCCAGCAGTCCAGCCAGCTTCACACCCTTACGCATTCCGCTTACCTCCCTTAGCGGTCTCGATATAGCCAGGAAGCTTTTCCATGTCGAGATACATGTCGCCCGACACCGGGTCAGCATCATCCCGCCACGCCTCAAACACGGCATCACGGTCAGCTCCACCCAACATGACGTCAGACACCTCGCCATCGAAGTAATCCCGCAGCCACGCGGCCTCACGCCGCTCGTAATCGGATTCATCCAACACCGGGTAGTAGCGCCCATCCTTGATAATCATGTCTATCGCATATTGGACGACGGCCTGATCCGACAGTCCGCCATGCCCGTCCGTCAACTCAATCGCATAGCCGACACCGCAGAACGCGCGCGACACATAACCGTAGTCGGACAGCCACCGCACGGCAGTCTCAATATTGCTTTCGTCCAGCGCGCTATCGAAGTACAGCAGCCGCGAAACCTGATACGTGTACTCGTTGAATACCGTGTCGGCCACGCGGATACACCGCACCCATTCCAGAATGTCCGGCAGCACGCTATCGAACGACGGCAGACCAGTGTAGCCGACACCGTCCCACACGTCACGCAGTTCCTCGTACAAGTCGGCATCCTCAGCCGTATCCTTGCGAATCTCATGCACATACATTAGATTTCCCTCACTTTCAGATGAATAGGTTGATTTTCAGCGAGACAACGTAAGAAACAGGTCTGTATACCACAGCTCCAAGTCGAGAGCCTTAAGCGCCCTGCACGCGGCCACATAGTCGCCCGAATCCATGCATTCGACAAACTGCTGCGCATAGGCGCACGTCTCAACGTCATCGGAAGACATGCATTCCAGCAAGTCGTCAACGCTGGGCCATGCGCCCAGAGAATCATCGACAGTGCATTCCCCATGGCTATACAGGTGCCACGTCATACCGTCGAGATTCCAGCAATCCGACCCTTTGCCGTTCAGTATGTCGCCTAACGTCTCAGGCCAATCCATGAACTCGTAATCGGCAATGACACTCAGGCTTAGATTGTGCGCGTCATACAAGTCGGCCAGCCGTCCCCAGTCGGCTTCGGCGGAACCGTGGTTGTACACGTCCCATATGCCCTTAATTTCGTCGGCCATATCCCTGTATCCGGACGGCGGCACCGGACTATCATTCCCACGCATGTACGCAAGAAGCTCAGGCGACGGCGCTGTGACAACGTCAAGACTGGAACCGTCCAAACCGTCCGGAAACTCAGCGCCATTGAATGAATACAACTCCAACGTGCCGCCGCCCCGTTCGGACTCGTGCAAACCATGACGCCCCGCCATGACGTCGTAAAAATCATCAACGGAATTAAACCCAGACATGATTACCCACTTTCATAGAGATAGAGAATGTTGATTAGCTGCCATACGACGGCACAGTGCGCGGGTGAGGAATCGCACCCCACAGAAACCACTAAGCCGCGCCATAGCCCACAGAGGGCTACAAGTCAGAACGGCAACCGTCCATCATTGACGGCATCACGAACGGTGTGAATGACAGCTCTACCCGCCGCATAAAAATGGTCGGCTAGTATGGCATCCTCGCCCAGTCCATCAAGCGCCCCAGCGTCATGCATTCTGTAGAACAGGTCAACCGCCATCAGATCAACGGCCTTATGCGGCCACCTGTCGTAAAAATCACTGGTCTTGATAAAGGCCACATAATCCACCCATGAGTCATGCCATTTTCTGTCATTGCACAGCAATAGCAATACCTCATTGGCAATGTGGCTAGTTCCGCTCTCGATATCCTTGATATCCATTTCAGTCCTCGCTTTCAGAATCATCCAGCTCGATATCGTGCATACGCGCGATAAACTCGAAGTTCTCCCGCTGTTCGTCGCTGCTCAGGGCTTTAACCAATTCATTTAGAAAATCCTTGGCCCCCAGCGTTTCCAGCAGAACGTCATACATTTCATCAGTGGTCATTTCAATACTCCCTTTTTGTTAGTTGGTTACATTAATTTTGATAGTGGTTGGCAATTTTCCTTTTAAGGTCAGCCAATGTGCGCGCCTTGATTTGCACGCCACGTTTTCCGTCGTGCCATTCTTCGTTAAAAACGTAGCTCCCGCCCCAATCGGGCTTAAATTTCACCACGTCGCCCACACGTTTGCCGTCAACCGTCACGTACCGGCAATACCCGTCGTCAACGGTATTGCTGTATGCGCCCGGCAACGTGGTCAGGCTCCGAACTTTTACGATTTTGACAGTCATTTTTTAACCTCCGCTTGTTTGTTGGTTACATTTGTGTAATCACTCATGTCATACAAGAGTGATACCAGATATATCGACGCGAGTTTGGTTGTCCCTCACATTCAACCGCGCCGCAATAGGATTATCGTTTGCCACGATGGAATCATATTCAAACTTTGCCGTCGCGCGGAAGCCGTGCCCGTTCGGCGAAATGCCGGATATGTTGACTCCAACGCCATCAGTGACCCTAATACGGTAGATTGTGATCTGCTTTTTCCTCTCGCCTTCGGGGAAGAACAATTCGTTATCGCATAAGCTCCTCACGTTGCCCTCAATCATGGTGAGCAATGCCGTGTAAGCATGACGCGCCGATTGGCTCATCTTATTCATGCCCTTGATTGTTATGCGCGCGTCCGGGCTGATGGCGATACCATCGCTATCCCTCTTATGTTTGGCGTTGATGTATTCCAACGTGTGGGCGATATCCACACATGCAATGAGATTGTTGGTTTCAATCATGATAAACCCCCTTAAGGTCTAGTGTTTGGTTTGGTTGATTACGTGCCACCATGAGGAATCGCACCCCATCAAGGTCTAAACGGTGGCGAGAGGGCGCAACCCTTGCGGATTACGCCCGTGAAGATTTGTTTTTTTGGCTAACACCACCCGCAAAGTGGCGCAGAGGCGCATACGCACCCCCTATAGACTTTTATTGTCCGCATAGTCCCCGAACTACGTTCGTGACCAACCGCCCATAAAGCAATTGACGGGGCGCTAGGTATGTCTACCCTCGTAACCCGTTATGCCGTGGTTTACAACCTATGCCGCCAACCATGCTCACGCATGGAAAACATAGGCATTGCCACCTATCTATTGGCCTATCCTCATTGGCGGTAGTCTCTCACACTACGCCAAACGTCGGCGGTACCCCCTTACGAGTTCTCGCGCTCTACATTGTCAATCAAGTTCACGTACACTGCCTAGGCAAAATTGGCACTACCAACCACGCCCACATAGTGGACATTATGCACACACCCCGAAAAACGCCGCCACCTAACCCCCTCCCAAAGAAAGGGGGTGAAGCTCAAACTACCGACCTTCGGTAACACTATTCATTTGTCAAACACTCGCAACGCTCACAGACTGGACACTGCACCTCAGCACAGTGCCCAACGTTCCACTCATGGCGGATTCGCAGTACGCGCATTAACTGCGTACCACCTGACCGTCTCAGGTCAGGCTATGCGGTGCCTAGGCACCTAACCGCCACGGCTTCATCTGCCGGTCGCTACAGCCGGGTGCAAGTGGCGTGGTGTGGATACCGTGCCGACCTTGCTGGGCTGACTGCCTAACCGGTTGATGGCTCCAGTATATATACCCAGCTGGATATAATCAAACCAAGAAAATAGACCACGGCGAAACGTTGAAACAGCGCCGTTCTATCGGCGTGTCGCAACATGGGTAGGGGGTAAATGAAATGAAAAAAGAGTTTGAGTAGCACAAGGAAAAATAAAGTCAAGCAAGATACCAAAATACGGACAAAAAATATTGAGCAAGATAGATATAAATAATAAGGAATACGACACAATGACGCGCATACGTACAACTGTACGAACGAACATTTGTACCATCGAACGAACGTTCTAACCGGGGCTGGGGGAGGGGCCTCCGGGGGAGCGGGTCAGGGCCGTCGGGTCAATGGTAGAAATAGTGCGCGCCGTCTGAAAAAGTCCGCGCATGAAACGTGACATGACAACGACGATGTTGGGTTCACATTGAAATCGTCTTCAGCATACCACGCGACACGCCGTATTCTACGCCGTTTTCATTGCAACGTTGATGCAACGTTGGGGGTGAGTATGCTGTCGCATGTCGGAATGAATTTTGGAGGACGTGTGGCGTCCTTGTGGGTGTCGTTCCGGCAAGCGGTTCGGTGGTGCTCCTTGTCTCTTGGTTAAGGATTCCGACCGTTGGGACGTTTGTGTTCATAAGGAGCACCGCTAGGGGCAGTTGGCTGAGTCTGGTTTAAGGTAGTCGCCTCGAAAGCGACCGACTCTAACGGGTCCGGGAGTTCGAATCTCTCACTGTCCGCAGATGGCATCTTCCTAGGTAAGGTGCGATTCGGTTTCAAGTCCAATGCGAGAGGCTTGTTGGTACCGCCGTTTGATCTCGCACATGGTTCCTATCGCTCTTGTGGGAGTGTTAGTCGCGCATGGGTTTCTGGCTTTTCTTGACCATGCGTGGTGAGATGCCGGTTCGAATCCGGCTGGGGACCCTTTGAGGGTGGATGAATCCCGGAATATAGTGTGTGTTTTTGGATTGTCCGTGAGATTGCGTCCATCCTCGTTTCTTGTGCCGGTCCCATCCGGTGTCGCCTATATGGCTGCGCTATTTGTTTTTTTTTGGGGCTGACTTGCAATCCTGTTGGCACAGCCTTTTGGTTGTCGGGTTCGATTCCCGAGGTTTGCTCTAGGTTTCATGGGGGTAGCTGCCTGTGTGACCGATGGTATTGCTCGAATATCCCCGCTGGAACATGTGGGGGATAAGAGGCTCCCTGCCTTAATCAGGTGGTTGATGACCGAAGGGGAGGCACGGCCAAACGGGTGCATATATACATACACGTTCCTTGCCGTTGGTGGTAAAAGCCAGTCCACCATGCCGCTGTCATGCCAACTTGGACAATAACTAAGTTGGGTTTGGAATGTTGGCAGAGTGGTTTAATGCAACTGTCCCGAAAGCAGTCGCACTGTGAAGTGCCGGAGGTTCGAATCCTTCACATTCCGCGTTGGGGAAGTAGTACTACCCCCGAGGGCAAGTGCCTACCGCTGGTGTTGGCTTGTCTGGAGATGAAAGCGGCGGACGCTTCCGTAACGGCGACTTGGCGGGGATGGTCATGCTTCATGGGTGTGACCATCCTCGCATATGGCATTGGTGCAACTGGATAGCATGACGGTCTCCAAAACCGTCGATGTTGGTTCGAGTCCAACATGCTGTGCTCAGCCTACCCACAGGTTGTGGGAGAGGTCTTCGGAGTCGTCTTGTGGCGGCTCTAGTTTTAGCTGACCCGCCTAATTTGCGGGAACAGTCTCCTGAGTCGTTGCGGCGGCTCTTGCTTTTGGATGCTTGGCAGAGTGGCTTATTGCACCACCTCGCTAAGGTGGCGACCGGGAACGGTCCGGGGTTCGACTCCCTCAGCATCCGCGCGCCGTGGCTGGCGGTAAAAAGCCATTTTTTGCCATTGGATTTCCTTTTGGCGATTTGGGTTAGATGACGGACAATCCCCATGTTTTGTGGTGAGTGTGGCATGGGGGTTGCCTGTTCTTTTGCTTTGGTGGCGGAATGGTAGACGCGGCGCACTCAAAATGCGTTGTCTTGTGACGTGAGGGTTCGACTCCCTCCTGAAGCACTGAGGAGTGGTGATGACCAACGATTGGAATAAGTCGCATCGTAAGGAACGGTTCAATCCTGGTTGGGAGCGGACGCGTCGTGAGGTGTTGGACTATTACGGGTGGCGTTGCCAGTATCCGGTGATCGGTGATGATGGCGTGTTGCGTCCGTGTGGCGCTCATGCGAATGAGGTCGATCATATCATTCGTGCCGAGGATGGTCAGCCTGATGATGATTCTTGGGATAATCTTCAGGTTCTTTGTCGTGCCCATCATTCTTATAAGACTGGTTTGGAGTCGGCTGACGCGCGGCGAAGGAAGAGGGTTGAGCGTGAGGAGGCTCGTTGGTACAGGCATCCCGCGTTCGGTTAGCTGAGGGTGAGTGCAGTGTGAATGGGTGTGATGGGCCTGTTCATGCTCATGGGATGTGTAGGTCTCATTATGATCGTTGGCGGCGTAGTGGCAGTGGTGCCCGTAAGCGTCGTATGAGTCGTGCGTGTCTGGCGTGTGGCTCTTTTTTTGAGACTGAGCGTCGGGACAAGGCTTTTTGTTCGGCTCGTTGTCGTAAGCGTTTCCAGCGTTTGAAGGCTGAAGGTGCGGCTCCTAATCGTACTCCGCAGCCGTTGAAGTCGGTGTTGTGGGAGCCTCGGTCGAATGCCCGTGTCGGGCGGCGGGGGAGTGTTCCTACTGGTTTTTGGACTGCCGAGGACGAGTGGAACGCGTGTTCTCATACGTGTCCGGTTTGTGGGTTGCCGCTTGACCGGTCGGTTGATGTTTTGAGTGATGATTTTCCGGTTGGCGCTTGGCGTGTGCCGTTGGAGCAGGGTGGTGAAAACTCGTTGGCTAATCGGATTGTCGTTCATCGCAGGTGCGCGTAGTGCCGTAACGGGCTTCGCGCTTGTCGTCCCGTAATGGGGCTTTGCGGGGAGTGATGTTATGGGCAGGAAGACAAGTGATTCCGGTAATCAGGTTTTGGAGATTCCTGATGGGAAGTTGGGGCCTGATTTGCCTCCGGCTAACCAGATTTTCCCCAAGGGTGGGGAGTGGTTGCCGTTGGTTGCTCATTGGTATGAGGAGTATCGGCGTAGTCCGAATGCTTCGATGTTGCGTTCGGCTCCTTCCTGGATGGCTGTCCAGTTGGGTTTCGCGACGATCAATGAGATGCTTTCGACTCGTCGTTATGCGACGTTGATGCCGGTCGTGCGTCAGTTGTTTGACGAGTTGGGTTGGACTCCGGCTTCGATGCGTGCGTTGAAGTTCGATGTGCCGGAGGCTGACGACCATGCCGCTTCGGATGGTTCGAATCATGCTGTGATTCAAGATATCGATGCTTGGCGTCGCAAGATCGAGGCGGCTGGCTGACATGCATTTGATGATTCCTAACCTGACTTATGAGGATAGGCGTAGGAGTCTTGGACGTTTGGCGTTGTGGTGGGTTGAGACGTTCAGTCTCATAGGTCGCGGTGGTGCGACCGGTAAGCCTGTCACTCATAGTCCTGAGTATATCCAGTTCTATTTGAACGCCTATGCGTTGAAGCCGGATGGTCGGCGCAGGTTCAATCGTGTGAGCTTGTGGCGTCCGAAGGGTTGCAACAAGAGTGGCTTGGGTAATGATCTGGCCTTGTTCGAGGCTTTTGGCCCGTGTCGTTTCGACCATTGGGCTAAGCCGGGTGAGACGTATACGTTTCTTGGTCAGACTTACTATTATCTGCCGGGTGAGCCTGTTGGCCGTCCTGTCCAGCGTCCTGAGATTCTGTGTTTGGCTACGTCCGAGGACCAGTCGGGCAATATCTTCGATTCGATTTACTATAACTGCACTTCCGGCCCGTTGGCCCAGTTGCAGGGTTTCGGCATGGAGGTCACGAAGACCCGTATCGGCTTGCCGGAGGGTGGGGAGATTATTCCCACGACTTCCGGTGATGCGTCGAAGGATGGTGGTCTTGAGACTTTCGCGTTGATGGATGAGGTGCATCTGTATACGCTGCCGAAGCATCATTCGATGTATAAGACGGTTCAGCGTAATCTTCCGAAGCGTTCGTTGGATGCCGACCCTTGGGTGTTGGAGATGACGACGTATTTCCGTCCGGGTCAGAACAGTGTGGCGGAGAACACGTTGAAGATCGCGGAGGATATTCAGGCTGGCCGTTCCAAGCATTATAAGGGCTTGTATTTCGACTATCGGTATTCGACGCTTCCTATCGAGGATTTTCCTGATGAGAAGAAGCTTGAGCACGCGTTGTATGAGTCGTATGGTTCTGCCGCCCATTCGGATGATGGTAAGGATTACATCATTCTTCCTGATGGGCGTATCGAGGCCGTTGATGCCGATGGTTATTCGGTTGAGGGGTTCTCGCTTCGTGATGATGGTGTCGAGCCGGGGCCATCGAAGGATGGTTGGGTTGACATTCATGGTCTGATGGGGCAGATTTACCAGCCTGATTCTGACCCGAATGATTCGATTCGTTATTATTTGAACTCTCGTGCGTCGAGTGAGGATTCGTGGCTTACGGAGCCTGCGATCCAGTCGCATTTGGCTTACAGGGATTTGTATGGCCGTGCTGTCGGCTCGTCGTCTCGTTTGGATGGGGTCTGGAAGGATTTCATTGACGAGGATGAGGAGATCACGCTTGGGTTCGATGGTTCGATTCGTAATGATTCGACCGCGTTGGTTGGTTGTCGCGTGTCCGATGGTTTGCTGTTTCTTATCAAGTTGCAGCAGCGGCCTGATAATGCGGACCCTGATTGGCGTGTTGACCGTGATGGTTTCGATGCCGCCGTGCGTCGTATGTTCGAGAATTACAATGTCATCGGCTGTTTCGCTGATGCGCATTTCTTCGAGTCGATGATTGGCGGCTGGGAGGCTGAGTATGGGCGTGGCATGAAGGTATATGCCCGTGGTCAGTCTTCGATGATGAAGTTTTGGACGAATAACTGGTCGCAGGATATGTATCGTGCGTTGCAGTGCGCTCATTCGTCGTTTGAGTATGCTCCCGAGCCTGTCGAGGAAGGGGAGCCTGACCCGAATAATATTCTTTTGTGTGCCGACCCGCGTCTTGTGTCGCATTTCCGTAACGCGAAGCGGCGTGAGAAGAGTTGGGGTTATCAGATTCATAAGGAGACGCCTAAGAGTCCGCACAAGATTGATGCGTGCATGGCTGGCGTTTTGGCTTATGCGGCGCGTGAGAAGTATTTGGGCCAGTTCGAGGAGGATGGTCCGCAGCGGGTGATGCCGCAGCGGGTCTGGTGATTTTGGGGTGTTCGTATGGCTTCCACATCTTCTAATATGCAGAGTCTTGTTACTGGTGATGACGAGCCTGATGGTGATGGTCTGGCGTTGACGCGTCTTGCGACGCGTTTGCAGAATCGTATTCCTGACCTGTGTGTGTTGAAGACGTTTTATGACGGTCGTGAGACTGTTCCGTTGCAGTCCGTACCGAAGGCGGCGACCACTACGGCCAGTGCCGTGTATAGGCGTTTTGTGGATATCTGCCCGTTGAATCTGGCTCATACGATTGCGGATGCGGTAATCACGTCGCAGCATCCTACCGGTTTTCGTCTTGTCGCCGATAAGACGATGCGGAGCACGGATGCGGATGACATGTGGGATAAGTGCGGCATGGATGTCCGTTCGTTGAACATGTTCATGGATGCGGCGATTTATGGTGCCGCGTATGCGATGGTTCTCGGCAGGGAGAATCCTTCGTATATCCAACGGTTGAGTCCGTGGAGCACGGTTGTGTCCGACGACAAGGATTCGGCTGTGGTGTATGGGTGGTCCGAGGAAGAGCAGATCGAACGGTTGACGTTGTATCGCATCGTCCGTAATGATGACGGTGAGATTCAGAGCGTCTATTCGCGTACCGCGAAGCATGAGGTCAAGTCGCGCACGTTGCCTTCCGATTCGGTCGATGACGAGGATACCGTGTATGACCTTGCCAACGACGATTCGAAGAAGCGCCCGGAGTTTGAGGCGCAGTTCGAGTGGGAGGGCCAGTCTTCCGGCGATGATTGGAAGTTCGCCCTTGATTGCGGGTGTCTTCCTATCGTGCAGTTGACCACTCCTAACGGCAAGGGCCAGTTCGAGGCTTCCTTGAAGACGTTGAGGTCTATCGACCAGCAGCGTTTTCAACGGTTCTGCATTCAGGAGATGCAGGCGTTCAAGCAGCGTTGGGTGTCGGGCGACATGCCTGAGTATTACCAGAAGGGCGACCCTGCGGTCAAGGCCGGTAAGGCTCAGGCCGGTGACAAGATCGACTATTCGGAACTGTTCGAGATGGGGCCTGCCGCGTTGTGGCTGCTTCCCGCCGATGCGAAGATTGGCGAATCGTCCATTACGGATATCACGCCGATTGTGAATGCGGCCGCGTCCGATGTGAAGCTTCTGGCAGGTGCCACTGGCACTCCGTTGTCGATTCTTTCTCCTGATGTGGCTGGTTCCGCCGAGGGTGCGAAGCTGACGACCCGTATGCTGCGGTTGAAGGTCCGCGACATGAACATGAGGGCCAATGACGCTTTCGTGCTCCTGTTGAAGATGGCGTTGACCGCTTCCGGCAGTAATGCTTCGGAGGAGCGTTTCGAGACGACTTGGGAGCCGTTGGAGCTTCCGTCCGAGTTGGAGCAGTGTCAGGCGGCGGCTCAGGTGAAGGGTGTTCTTCCGTTGAAGACCATCGCCCGCCGTTATCTGCATATGACCGAGACGGAGATCGCGGAGATGATTCAGGATGCCCAGGATACGAGTTTCCTGAATGCCATGGCGCGGCAGAACGCGGCTTTGGATTCGTCGGCGAAGCAGACGGATGCGACGATGAATGATTCGTATCTGGGTGACGGGTCCGGTTTGGATTCGTTCTCCACCGGCTCTGGATCGGATTCGATGTCGTCCGATGGGTCGTCGTCGGATGATTCGTCCGACGTTATGGGGGTCTGATGGCCGATAGCGCGTTGGTTGCCGTTCAGGCGTTGGATGACCAGCGGTTGAAGCTGGTTGACGAGTTCGTCCGCAGGGCTTGGAACATGTGGCGTAGCCTGACTCCTTCAGACTGGTGGAATGATGCGGTGGCCGAGGGCGCTGCGGCTTATGTGACGCAGCAGCATATCGCGTTCGTGAAGGCGATGCGCCAGCAGGGCATCTCGTATGCGGATACGATGCTTCGTTTGGCCGGTGTGAACGGTTTGGGTGAGATTCCCCAATATGAGGTCGTCCGTGCGAATACGGACCCGTGGCAGGTCGCCATGAGGGTCGCGGACGAGTATCGTACTCAGGCTGTGAAGAATCCTGGGATTCGACCGGCGACGTGGGATGAGATTCTGAAGGATGCCGACCAGTCCGCCGCCAACCATGTGAAGGCTTGGCTGATGTCCGCGAAAATCCAGTTGGAGAACAATGCGGTCACTGACGGGTATGTGACGCAGAATCGTGCCATCCAGTCGCGTTACAGGAGTTCCGGTGTCGAACGTTACAGGCGTGTCATCCATCCTGAATTGTCGAAGACGGGTTCCTGTGGCCTGTGCGTCGTAGCCGCCACGAACACGTTCACGAGGGCTGATTTGATGCCCATGCACAATCGTTGCAAGTGTACGGTGGCTCCAATCGTCGGTTCGAACGACCCCGGGTTGAAATTGAACTCGGATGATCTGATGACGATTTACAAGGCCGCTGGCAAAACGGCTGGCCGTGATTATTCCACGAGCGCGACGGATTTGACGAAGCTTCGTGTGAAGGTCGTCAATAATAGCGAGCTTGGGCCTGTGCTTCTTCGCAAGGATGCTCCGGTGAACTCGAATGCGCCGGAATGGCGTTTGCCCGACATGAGGATGACCCGCGCCCAGATGGAGCGTATGTGCGCTCGTGCGACCGAGTTCAATTCCCGGTACAAGGAGTTGTTGGACGGGGATAAGGATTCGGTTCGATTCCGTTTCGATGGGCGTTCATATGAGTTCAAAAAGACAGTCCACACTAAACAGGCTTGGCGGTATGTGCGGAGCCTGTTGGCTTATTCTCGCGGTTTTTTGGGACTGGCCGCTTAAGTATTAAGGAGATTGGGTCTTATGGCCTCTCAGGATAATGAAGTCGAATCCGAAAAGGACAAGACTGTTGGGCAGGCCGGAACGGTCGAGGATTCCGTGAAGGATGCTCAGACCACTCCGGTTGACGAACCCGCCGTCGAGCATGACGCTCCGGCTGATGATAAGGGTTCCGATGATTCTTCCAAGCCGTCCGATGATGACGAGCTTGCCAAATGGAAGGCTATGAGCCGTAAGAACGAAGACCGTGCTTCGGCCAACTATAAGGCTTTCCAGTCCGCTGATGCGGAGCTTAAGGCCGCGAAGACGCAGATTGCGCGTCTTGAGGCCAAGGCCAAGTATCCGCAGATCACGGACGCCGTTCTTTCCGACCTCTGCCCCGCAACGGAGCCGGAGGCCATCGCGTCGTGGGCTGAGAAGTATGCGGCGTACAACCCGATTGACACTTCCAAGGTGGAGAGGAAACCGCAGCAGACTGAGGATGCTTTGGCACGCAAGGTAGCCATGCAGGCCGAGTTCCCGTCCGGCACCTCGCATCCGAAACGTCAGCCGGGCGACGCTTACAAGCGTGTGATGGAACGTCAGAAGGCACGTAAGCGCAGCAAGTAGTTTCCTACTGATTCTTTGAAAGGATTGAGCGTATGACTCAAGAGATGGTTCATTCCTCCGGTATCGTCACCGTTGAGGAGGACAATTCCTGGCGTTATGGCGAGAAGAACACCAATGATTCGGTGTCCGTCACCATCGTGCCTGAATTGTTCAAGACCGCAGACAACAAGTATCTGACCGGTGTGGGTCCGAAGGCCACGACCGTTTACATTCGTTCCGGTATTCCGCTGGCGAAGATCACTTCCGGCGCGAACGTCGGCTCGTATGGTCCGTATGACAAGCAGGCCACTGATGGCCGTCAGACCAAGATCGCCGGTCTGCTTGAATCCATGGTGTCCGTGAACATCAACCTGTCCGGTTGGGATTTGGACGACCCGACTGTCGGCATGACCTATCGTGGCGACATCGTGGCCTCGAATCTTCCGGTGAAGCCGGAGTCTGGTGCCGTGTGGGGCGGCGAGTTCTACGACGTTGAGGATGACGTTGTGAAGCCGTTGTCCGCTTCGGCCGGCGCGGCTGGCACTCCGGGTCCGGCTGGCAAGGATGGTGCGACCATCACCAAGATCGAATTGACTCAGGACCCGTCGTCCAAGGCCATCACCGCTGGCAAGGCCACTTTGTCCAACGGACAGACCGTGAACATCACGATTTCCTGATTGACGGTCACTTAACCTCTAAAAATTTTGTGAAACCCACCCATCGCGGTGGGTTTTTGCGTATCTAAGGAGTTTTTCTTGGCTATTGACAAGACCATCATCCCGCCGTCCGAGGCGACCGAGGTCGCTCAGGCGGGACATGATTACGTGAACGGCATCCTGCCGTTGTCGAATATTTTCCCGGTCACTTCCAATGGTGGTGATTGGACCGCTTCTTGGACCCCGGTCATTCCGAAGTCGAAGACCCGTGCGATGAAGCATCGTGCGTTGGATGCCGAGATCGGGCACACCAAGTCCGAGACCTCGACCGCCGAGATTCATGCCGGCCTGTTGCCGTTGTCCGGTATGGACCATATTTCCGAGCGTGATGTCGCCAAGCATCAGGACGATACCGCATATATCCACGATCAGGCCGAGGCGAAGTTCGAGGCTTTGGGCCAGCAGGCTGGTGTGACCGAGGAGTTGGAGCGTTTGCAGTGCTTGGTGACCGGCAAGGTGGTCATCAAGGAGAACGGCGTCAATGTGACATACTCGTTCCAGCGTCCGAGCAACCAGCAGAATGTGAAACCTACCACCACTTGGGATAACGACAAGTCGAACCCGTGCGACGACATCGAAGCCTGGGTGAAGATCATGCGCAAGGCTTACGGTCGTAAGCCGCACGCGGTCGCCACCACCGGTGTGGTTATCGATGCCATGCGTACCAACGAGTTCTTCCGTACTCAGGTGTCCGGCATGGATTTGGAGCATTCGAAGACCAAGCTGACCCGTCAGGATGTGCTGGATGTGCTTCGTGCGCAGTCCGGCATCACCGATGTGCTTCTGGTCGATGAGGCTTACGAGGATTTGAAGCTCGACAACACCTTCGATATGGATGCCGATGTTTCCACCGCGTTCCCGGATAAGACGTTCATTCTGCTTCCGTCGTTCAACGATTCGTCGTTGGGTGCCACCCTGTCCGGTCCTACCGCCGAGGCCCAGAACTCGGAGTATGAGATCAACAAGAGCGTGAACGATGGTCTTATCGGCGCTATGTTGTCGCATCAGGCTCCGCTGAATTATGACATCTGGGTCAACGGCAATTATCTTCCGATTCTGAAGGAGGCCGTCTCGACCTTCAAGGCGGACGTGCTGGGCGAGTAGCCCTCTTGAAGCTTAGGGGGTTTCACTGATGTCGAATGGTGTTACCGATGCCGTCGATTGGGTGGAATGCTTGGAGCTTCATTGCCTTCCCGACGCCGACGTGTTGAAACGGTATCCGAACGCTTGGCTCACGTACATGTGCCATCGTGCGGAGACCGTCGCGTCCACTTCGAGCACGAATTGTGTTCCACGGTTGAAGTCCGGCGACCTTGATCTTGAGGATTACGAGTTCGTCATCTGTTCTATGGTGTGGCGTGTCATCCGCTATTCGGATATCAAGACCGAATCGAATGGAACGTACCAGTTCACGCGTTTCGACCCGCAGGATAATCCGCCAGGCAAGGATGCGTCGCCGAATCTGTATCTGTCGAAAAGGGAGAAGCAGATTCTGGATGGCTATGCGTCCGGGCGTGGTCCTATCGGCACTGTTGGCGTCGGTGTGAACCGTATTTATGGAATGTGATGCCTATGTCTCGTGAAACGTGGGATTTGGGTCATCCTTACGATAAGTCCGGTTCCGATGTCGTTGTGGAGCATCCTTACGAAGAGGTCATTGTTCCTTGGGTGAAGCCTGATTCGATTCTGTATCGGGACAAGGTGATCGTCGTGTTGTACACGGTCCGTCGTGGGCCGCATGGGACGACGTATGTTCCCGGGAAGGCTTACTGGTGCTGGTGTTCCGTCGAGGGGCGCGAGCAGCAGGCTGGCATGTTTTCGATTTCCGGTGCCGAGGATAAGTCGCCGCAGACTTGGGGTGGTTTGCGTGAGGTCACGCCGTTTCAGGTCGTTGCCGTGGAATGGCATGGCGATATCCATACGGAGGTCTGGTATCAGGGCGACTGCTATGACGTTGACGGCGCTCCGACGTTCCGTCAGCATGGCGAGGTTCCCCACTATGAGATGCATATCCGGCGTAACGCCGACTATTCGCAGATTCCGGTGGGGTTGCGTCCGAAGCCTCCTGAACCGGACCCTGACGACCATGTGTGGGGTGAGGCCGATGGCAAGAGTTTTCATTGACCGTGATCTGAGCACGAAGGTGGCTGAATGGTTCGGTCCGCAGGCCACGTCGGAGAAGGCCGACGAGGTGCTTGCGGATGCGAGGATGCTTGCGACCGCGCGTGCGGTTGGCCGTGACCCGGGTATTCCGGTCGCCAAGGATTTGAGTCTTGAGAAACGCTACCACGGCATCGACACGGATGTGTGTCTTGATGTCGAGGGTCGTGACGGGTCGAACGTGGCCGTCGAACACGAGTGGGGCGCTTGGAACGAGCAGCGTCACCGTTGGGTCGAGGGACATCATGTGATGCGTGACGCGGCCCGTATGAACGGTGGTGTCTGATGCCGTTGATTCAACCCGACTACGAGCGTTACCCGCAGGAACGTCCGATGGTCGATTTCGATTCTCTCGTGTACACGCTTCTCACGGCTGGGTTCACCGGCAACCCGGACTGGCCCGACGTGCATGTGCTCAACGAGATCGATGTCGATGTGGACACTTGGGCGTCGTTCTCGAACATCGTGCTGTTCCATACGAACGCGCCGACCATGGCGACCGGCAATCATTCGACCGGCGTGTGGGATTGCGACATCGACATCATCGTCGCCACGAACGATGCGGACCGTTCCTTCCGCTTGGCGCAGGAAGTGTACCAGCAGATCATGCAATGGCCGCGTTACGGGCGTACCGATTCGGGTCGTGTCATTCGGATTGTGGGCAATCCCGGTTTTGGCAAGAGCGCTGGCGGCAAGCAGGCCACCGGCAAGAAGGTGAAGCAGTATTCCGCTTCCTCGTTCACCGTCCGCGCGGAGGATTCGCTTCGCGCCGGATGATTTTCCGTTTTCTGTTTTTCGTTTTCAAGCCTCGCCTCGTGCGGGGCTTTTTTTATAAGGAGATATGAGATGGCGTTTAATGATGACGCGACTCTGATTGCCACTTACGGCACTTTGTTCTACGCTCCGGTCGGAACCGCTCTCCCGACTGGCGGCGCTAAGGAGTTCAAGTTGAACTCGGACACCATTCCAGTGAGCGCTGGTGGTAGCGGTAACACTTGGAAGAATCTGGGGCATACTTCCGCCGACAACAAGATTTCGTTCTCGTTCGACGGCGGCGACGCGACCACGCATAATTCGTGGGCACGTAAGAACCTGCGCACCACTTACGCCGATTCGACCTGCACCATCACCGCGAAGTCGTTGCAGTTGGATGGCGACACTCTGAAGCTGATCTACAACGGCACCGACGAGGATGACGGCGTTGGTGTGGACATCACCAAGAAGCCACAGACGTTCAGCCTGTTCCTGTTGGCTCAGGAGTCCGCCGACGATGATTCGGACATCCGTTTCGGCGCTTTGTTCCGCAAGGTTTCCGTGACCTTCGATGGTGGTCCTGATTTCTCGGGCGATGATTTCGTGGAGCAGGGCATGACCGGCGAGGTCGAGTCCGTCGCCGGCAAGAAGCCGATTGTGTTCTTCGAGGCTTCGAAGATGAAGCAGTCCTGATTCGGACTGTTCCAGTCTTCGTATTGACGCCGGACCCCTGTTTCTCCTATCCGGGGGTTCCGGTCTTTTCCCGTTCTTCATTGACGGAAGATAGGAGATTTTCAACGCTTTTCAGATAGGAGAAAACATGGTTGACAAGACCGTTGAAGAGAACACCGCTGCGGAAGCCGACGAGTTCCGCATCCCTGAGACGTGGGCGGAGATGTGCGAGAACGAGCCGCTGTTCTCGCTTCTGCCGGAGCTGGCCCCCGCCGAACGTCTCTCGTTCAAGGAGGCGGCCGAACTACGCAAACTGTCCAGCATGGCCGGTTTCACGCTCAACGCCGACATCAACGGCCCCGAAGCCAAGTCCCTGGACGACATCGAGGCGAAGATCGACGAACGCATGGAGTTCGTCGGCACGGCTTTGGATTGGGTCAAGTCGCTGACAGTGAAGCCTGACAAGGTTGACGAGTGGACTACGGGCATCGGATTGGATGAACTGTTCTGGCTCACCGAAGCGATTCTCATGTTCTACACGGACCAACTGGGAAAATCGCTCGCTTCGAAGCGCAAGTCCGCGTCCACCCGGTCGAACTGACTTCCGACTTCCAACGTTTCTATGGTCTGGACATAACCGGCGCGAGGCTGAATCCCACCCGCGCCGAACGCCTCGCGGCGGGGCTGATGGCGATGCCAGACAGCCTGTACAGGGCGCGGATATTGGAGGATGAGCCTCCAACCGCGTCCGATGAGTCCAAGACAGACAAGCCGACCGTACTGCCGTGGCTTGGATGGGATTCGAAGACGATGGTCGCCGTTGACGTTCGCAACATGATGAACGCGGTGATTACCGCCAAATACGGGGGCAAGAATGCCAAACCGCATCCATTGCTCCCTCCCGGCGCTGACAAGGAGCCGCCTCGCCGGGAGAACGAAGGTACAGCGGAGAACTTCGAACGCATGTTCACGAAGTTCCACATGACCTGATTCTGAACAAACCCCCACATTCCCGTGGGGGTTTTCTATTTCCTTTTTTCTTTCTGGGGGTTGCCTATGGCTGGCGAGCATCGCGCCGGTACGGTCGTCGTTCGTGTCACTGCGGATACGAAGGGTTTCCGCCGTCAAGTCGAGGAGGCCGCACGCGGCATAAACGACCTCGACGTGAACGCGGTATTCGAACCGGACACCGCCCAGCTTGAACGCGCCTACCGCGAATGGAACGGCAAGAACGCCTCCATACAGTTCAATTTCAAACCCAATACGAAGAACATCGACCCGTGGATGAAACGGTTCGAACAGCAGGAGGAGCGCCTTCGTCGCGGACTCTCGCTCAAACCGGACTTCGATTCGTCCAAATTGAGCCGTGGCCTGTCCGAGTTCAATTCCCGTACCAACACGGCCCTCCGTGGCAACGGGCTGTTGAACTCGAAGCTGATCGAAAAGAACCTCGACCAGACAGTCAAGGCATTCGACGCCAAAGGCCGCGAGATGGCCGACACATCCTTCTTCAAGAAGTCGGCCCTCCAAAAAACCGAACAGCTTTCGTTCGCGACAAGCCTCGACAAGACCGTCGATAAGTACCGCGAGAAGAAGATGGACCTGTACCAGCAGGTCCGTGGACTCATCAAAGGCAACGAACACCTCTCCAACGAGCAGATACGCCAATTCGAGAAACTGTCCAACCGAATCGTCAAGACCCGAAACGACATTCGCGGACTGAAAGGCGACCTCGCCAAGGCCACCCGCGAAGTCGAACGCCTCGACGCGCAACGCCTTGAGATGAAGACGCAGAAGCTCCCGACATCCGATCTGTGGAAACAGGAACGCGAAGCCGCGAAGCAGGCCACGGCAACCAACAAGGCGCTCGCTGGTCAGGAGAAGGAGCTTGGCAGGCTCCGTAAGGCGCAGTCGTCGCTTGTGGACATCGCGTCCGATGGTGATGCGAAGCGTGTATCGAAGATGACCCGTCAGGTGCGTGCCCTTGAGGAGAGCATCGTCACCGCTGGCAATTCGCTGTCGAACTTCTCCAAGGCCCGTGACACGGCTTTGGGACTGCATCAGAAGCAGGAGACGTATGCCGACTGGTTCAAGGGCCAGCAGGCCGCGTCGTCGCGTTTCGCGAAGGAGATCGAGGCGCAGCAGGCCGAGATGTCCCGCGAGTCGAAGAAGGCTAGGGACGAGTGGTCCCGTCCGGTTGACTCCACGGCCATCACCCGCGAGCAGTTCGCGGAGTCGCGGCGTGAGGCCGAGAACCTTATCGACACGTATCGTGGCGTGCGCAAGGAGCTTGAGTCCGACGTGTCCGCCATGAAGCGGAACAACCGGAACTGGTTCGACCTTGACGAGTACAAGCGTACCGTCAAGATGCTTGGCGAGATCGACGACCGTATCGAGAAGCTGAAGAAGAGTCCGGTCACGAAGGCGACCCGTCTTGAGGGTTCCGATTTCCAGAAGCGTCTCGCCGACCTGTATTCGATGAACGGCATCCATAACCGTCAGGATATCCGTCTGCGGTTCGTCGCTGAGAATCTGCGTGAGGTCAAGTCGAAGATCGAGGCGTTCAAACGTCGCGGCGTCGATGTTCCGGTCACGTTGAAGGCCGAACTGCGGGAGATGTACCGGCAGCTGGCCTATTACCAGCGTCTTCTGAAGGATAATCCGAAGGCGCGGGTGAAGGTCGATGTCGAAGGTGATTTCGCCCGTCTGAACCGTGATATCGAACGGTTCGAGTCGCAGCGTGTGAAGGTCGAGTTCTACGAGGATGGCGCTGACGAGATACGTCGCACCATGCGGGAGCTTGAGCATAAGAGGCTCGATGTTCCGGTCACGTTGAAGGCCGAGTATTCGAACGTCGAAGCTGAGATGCGCCGATATGCGGAGAAGCTGAAGTCCAATCCCGATGCGGAGATTCCGGCGAAGCTCCATATCGACAAGAAGCACGCCGAGGAGGAACTGAAGAGGTTCCAAGAAAAGAACGACACCCTTGATATGGATGTCGATCTTGAGACCGCTTTGGCCCGCGCCCATCTCGCGTATTTCACTCGCCCACGCACGATTGACATCTTCGCCAAGTTCCATGGAACTGACATCGGCAAGATTCTCAACGGCATGACGTATGGCGCGTCCGGCTTGAAGGGTGTCGAGAACCAGTTCCAGAATCTTGTGAACCTGTTCGACACGTTGGACAAGAAGGTTCCACGTCTAGCGCTTGTCGGCACCGTATTGTCCGATATCGGCGCTGGTGCAGTGAACGTCTCCGGTACGATCGGCGGATTGGGCAAGAGCATCGTGAGCCTTTCCAAGGCCTCTTATGCCGCTCCTGCCGCGTTGACCGGATTGGGTGCCGCGTTCGCCACGTTCAAGATGATCTACGGCGACAAGGGCGATACGTGGAGTAGCCAGATCGACTTTGCCAACACGAAGCTGTCCCAGCTTTCCCAGAACGTGCAGGATGCGTTCTATGGCAAGGCGAAGCCCGCCATCATGGATACGGCGAACGCGATAGGCGATTCGCTGGTGCCGGAGATGAGCACTCTCGCCAAGCATGAGGGCGAGATAGTCGAAAAGCTCATGCTCGCCGTGAAGGCGTCCTATCAGGCGAACGAGCTGCCAGCTGTCTTCGACCGTGTGAACGAGTCGATGGATAATCTCGTTCCCGGTGCCGAATCCCTGATTACCGCATTGTCCCATATCGGCATGGTCGGCGGCAAGTATCTGCCGCAGTTCACGCAATGGTTGAGCGAGGATGCGTCTTGGTTCGCCAAGTGGGCCGAGAACGTGATGGACGACTCCGACCGTGTTGACAAGGCCATGTCCGAAGTCAAGGAGCAGGCTGGTTATCTTGGCTCGTCCCTTCGCTCGTTGAAGGGTATCGCGCAAGGTGTGTTCACTCCGATTGCCCAATACCAGAATGGCATCGAGCAGTTCAGCAGCGTGTTGCAGCGTGCAGACCGTGCGATTAACTCCATGAGCGCCCAGGATACGTTGCGTGCTTGGGTGACTGGCGCTAGGGACGCCCAGAAGGGCGTGCATGACGCTTTCGCCGATATCGGACATGCTGCGAACGAGTCGCGGAACGATCTTGCCGGTACGATGACGAATCTTGGTCAGTTGACCGGTAATTTCGTGTCCGACACCTCGAAGCTGGCTTCCGGCACTTCGGGTAGCATCCGCACGTTCTCCGGTGATGTGCGTGATGGTCTGAGCATGGTGACTTCCAGTCTCGCGTCCACGTCTCCGATGTTTTCGAGTCTTGTCCGCATGGCGGGCCAGTTGTCGAAGACGTTCGGCGGCACGCTTGCCAACTCGTTGAAGTCTGCCGCTCCCACGATTGAGGCCATCGCCAATGCGACAAGTGCGTTGAGTGACGCCTTCTCGAAGCTGCCAGCCCCAATTCAGGGCATGTTGGGCTTGTGGATGACGTTCGGTCGTGCTGGCAAGTCAGCTTGGACGGCGTTGAAGAGCGGCGCTTTGGAGAACATCCGGAGCACGATGCAGTATCAGAACACGTTGCGCCAGTTGGGTGTGACGATGGATGGCACGAAGGTCAAGGCTTCCCAGTTGATTTCCGCGATGGCTCGTCTTTCCCGTAACGAGACGACGGCTGAGGTCACAGGCGGCGCGATGGCGTATGGCAATGTGGCGGGCTTGTTCACCGGCTCCGTCAAGGGTATGGAGCAGATGGGGGAGCAGGCTGAGAAGACCGCTTCCAAGGTGGCAAAGACTGGTCAGGAGGCCCGTCTTGCAGCCGAGGGGGCTGTCCTGTTGGGCGATAACGCCAGTAGTGCTGGCAAGGGTCTGCGAAGCCTGGACGACAACACCGAACCCGTCAAGGGCAAGCTTTCCGGCTTGAAGAGCGTCGCCAAGGATACCGGCACCGTCCTATTGGATATGCTTGGCGGTCCTACCGGCATCGCATTGACGGCTGGTCTCGCTGCCGCTGGCACGGCGTTCAGCGCGTATTCCCAGCATGTCGAACAGGTCAAAGCCAACATCGAATCGTTCAACGAGGCGGCTAAGGCAACGCCTGACGCTTTGTCAACTCAGGTTTCCTCGCTTGAGGGGTTGAAGAACCGGCTGGATAACTTCGGTTCCACACTGAAATCCAACTTCTCCACTTCGGATTCTTCTTGGGACAAGTTCTGGCGTGGAACGTCGAATGTGGATAGCATGTCTTCAGCATTGCAGATGCTCGGTCAGAACGAGGATTCGGTCGCACGCAAACTGTCCGGCAGCAAGAGTGACTACAACAGCTACATCAAGACGTTGCAGCGGATGACGACCCAGACAAACAAGCAGGCTTCGGCTGACAAGAACTCCGCGACCGTGTTCGATATGAGCAGTATGAACAGGCTTCAGAAGTCCACCAACATGCACCAGGCCGCGAAGACCGCTTTGGCTGACGCCCAGAACTACAACGATGAGATCGAGAAGTCCATCAAGACGCAGGCCGCTGCCGCTGGCAAAAGCGCTGGTTGGGTTGATCGTCTTCGTGATGAGGGTCAGGATTGGCAGTCCATCGCGGATGGGCTATTGAGCGCCACCGAGAAGAAAGAGCGGTTGGCTACCGTGACAAGCTCTCTGGCTTCGCAGGTTGAATCCCAGCGCAACGCGAACATTCAGGCCGCTGCCGCGTCCAGCAGTTATGCGAAGACGTTGCAGCAGGTTGGCGAGGCGATGAAGACCGTAAATGATCTTCATTCCAAAGGCCAACAGGTCTGGGACGCCCAGAAAAAGGATTTCGACTATACGACTGAGGCTGGCCGTACCGCCGCCGACTCGTTGACCGCCTTGGCTTCCAGTTCGAACGATTACCTGAATGCGATGATCAAGCAAGGTAAATCGCAGAAGGATGTGCTCGCCAAGCAGAAGGAATTGTCCAGCAACTTCAACGCTCAGGCCAGTGCCGCTGATTTGGACGCCGCTGCTGTTGACGGATTGAACTCAAGTCTGTTGATGACTCCGAAGGAAGTCACCACACAGATCAACGTTCAATCGTTGGAAGCGAAGGAGAATCTGGCAAATGTCGTTGACAGTATGAGCTACCTGTTCCCCGATGGGACACGTAAGCAGGTCAAGGATATTCTGTTGAACTCCATCTGGCAGGGTAAGACCGATGCCACCCAGTTGTCCGACATGGTGCAGAGGCTTTCCGATGGCAAGCATACGGTCGTGATTACCGGCGATAACAAGCTGGCGATTGTCGCGGCCAATGATGTGACCAATGCCGTCATGAAGGTGCCCGCGTTGAAAAAGGTTTACCTCAAGGCCATCACCGAAGGCAAGAGTGATACCGAAGCGTTGGAAGAGAGTATTTCTTCGATTCCGACGATGAAGGATGCTTTTGTCAAGGCGAAATCCGAAGGCAAGTCCGATTTGGATGCGTTAAGGGATGCCATCTGGCAGGTTCCTGAGATTAAAGAAGCCTACTTGAAGGCGACTTCCTCTGGTAAGAGCGAGGTTGATGCCTTGCGAATCGCGTTGAGTTTGATTCCCGATGTGAAGAACACTGACATCACCGCAACCGATAATACGCAAGCTGGCGTGGCTAGCGCGCAGTCTTCTGTGAATGGCGTGAAGCAGACCTCTCCTACTGTGATCGACGCTGTTGATAGGGCTAGTGTTATAGCGCAGATAGCGAAGGGCAATATTGAGAATGTGCCTCGTAATTGGCCTACGCTTTTCGCTGGTATCGGCAATACGTCTGCTGTGGCGGTTGATGCGAAAAACCAGATTGTCTCTGTGCCTACATGGTGGGGAAGTCGTCTTGACGCTTCCACGACCGGATATGATGCTGTTGCAGGTCTCGCTGGGCAGTGGAACAGCATTCAAAGCAAGAGTGTGACGCTTGATGCGTCTGTTGTTGCTAGGGGTATTGCGAATGCTGGCCATAAGGCTACTGGTGGTCGTATCAGCGGTCCGGGTACTGGCACGTCTGATTCGATTCCGATGTGGTTGTCGAACGGTGAGCATGTTATCAGGGCTGCGTCCGCGAGCAAGCTTGATCGTACTGTCGGCCCGAATTTCCTGAACGTGTTGAATGCTACCGGCGATCTGGACAGGGCGGTGTCGCAGGCCCGCACGTCGTATGCGCGTAGTGCGGTTGATATGAGTCGTAGCGCGTATGCGGCTGGCTGGCGTGTGGAGAAGATGATGTCAGGCTTGTATGAGGTGAATGTTCAGGTTCCTGATTCGAGTCGTGAACTTGTCTCCGCCGTGAACGAGCTGCGTCGTGAGGTTGCGGGCTTCCGTGACGGTATCGGCGGTGAGATCAGCCGTAACAGCAGTCCTTGGCCGAGCAAGCGTGATTTCGTCCGTGATGTATTGGAGGCCAGCCGTGGCAGGTGAGCTTGCGTATGTGAGTGGTCTGACCGGTAAACGGTTCGACGTATCGGATTATGAGACCGTTGATTTCGAAGGCGCGTTGGAGTTGCGTGGCCGTGAATGGGATTACACGGTGCGTAACGGCGGGCTGACTGGCGTTTCGAGGAAACGTCGGGAGGTTTCCGTTGACGTGCATTATGGTGATGCGGCTGCGTTCGACTCGTTCATGCGGGCTGTTGACACTGATCTGGCCGTAGGCAAGCCGGGACGGTTGGAAGCGGTGAATGGTGCGGGGGAGGTTTGGACTCAATCGTGTTATGTGGTGAAGTCTGAGGCTTCCTCGCATCCTGGTTCCTCCGACCCGGTGTGCGCGCTTTCGTTCGTCTTGTTGGATGGCGTGTGGCGTCATGATGCCGGTACTGTGTCGTATCAGCCTGTGTCCGGGTCTGCCGCGTCTGGCTTGGATTTGCCGACCGACATGGGCTATGATCTGGCTGTTTCGCGTCCGTCATGCATGGTGTCTAATCGCATGCGTGTTCCGATGCCGTTTCGTCTGGTCATATACGGGGCCGTTTCGAATCCGTCGTTGACGATTGGCGGGAACGTGTACCGGTTGAATGGTGATGTTCCCGCTGGCGCTTACGTGGCGGTTGATTCGTTGAAGAAGTCGATCATGCTGCATGGTGCGGATGGTTCTCTGCGGAACGTGTTTTCGTGGGGCGTGCGCGGTTCCGGTTTGAATCGTGGACAGTATGTTTTCCAACCTATTCCGGCTGGTTCGAGCGTGGTCGAGTTGGGTTCCGGTTTCGGTTTTGATCTTACGGTCGTCGAAGAGAATGGGGACCCGACTTGGTTGATCTGATTTGCGCCGACGAGAATGGCGTGCCGTTCCATGCGGCTTCGGATTGCTTGTTTGACTGCGCGTGGGGGTCGGGTGAGAATGATTTCGAACTGACGTTGTATGACGGTACCGTGTTGCCCGACCGTGGTCTTGTCTATGTTGACGGGACCGAGGTTGGCGGCATCGTCGATCATATGAAGGACGAACTGTCGGATGGCGTGAGCGTGGTCACGTATTCCGGTCGTAGTTGGCATGGCATGTTGGCCGGTAAGGTGTTGCAGCCTGATTCGGGGCAGGATTATCTGAAGGTGTCCGGCCCCGTGAATCAGGTGTTGTCGAACCTGTTGGCCCGTATTGGCTTGTCTGACGTGTTCAAGGTTCGCGCGGATTCCACGAAGACGATTCCCACGTTCCAGTTCGACCGGTATTGCACCGCGTATGATGGCATCCGCAGGATGCTGGCAGCGAATGATCTGAAACTCATGTTTCAGGAGGTTGACGGCACGGTATGGATGTATGCCCAGCCGATTGTCGCCCATGATGATACGGTCGATTCCGATCTGGTTGATTTTTCCATCACGAAGGATTACCGTCGCACTAACCATATGATCGGCTTGGGCAAGGGTGATTTGAGAAATCGTCTTGTCGTCCACTATTATGCGGATGATTCCGGCAAGGTGTCCAATACGCGCACGTTCGGTGGTCGTGACGAAATCGCCGCAGTCTATGATTATTCGTCCGCCGAGAAGGACGAGTTGGACAAGCAGACGAAGAAGCAGTTGCAGGATTTGCAGGGCGCTGGCGCTGTCGATGTGACCGTGCATGACGGCTTGTCTTTGGATGTGGGCGATAGGGTCGCTGGCTGCGATCATGTGACTGGTCTGACGGTTACTGCCGTCGTGTTGAAGAAGATCGTGAAACTGTCTGGCGGCTTGCTGTCCGTATCGTATGAGGTTGGCGACGCTGCTTCCTCGAAGACGGAATATTCGAATTACACGAGTTCCTCTTCCTCTTCGTCTTCCGGTGGTTCGGCTGGCGGTGGCGTGTCTTTGACGGCTGGCCGTGGCCTGTCGATTTCAGGCAGCACGATCAGCGCGGACGTCGCTTCCGAGGATTTGGAATCCGTCAGGCAGGTCGCCGAGTCGGCGAACAAGACGGCTTCCGGTTTCGCGGCGCAGATCGGCAAGGCGAATCAGACCGCCGAGGATGCGAAGAACGTCGCCGATGCGGCCAAGACCGTGGCCGACAATGCCAAGTCGGGCATGATGACCGATGACGAGCGGTCGAAGCTCGCTTCGGTCGAACGGGGCGCGAACGCCTACACGCTGCCGAAGGCGTCCACGGACGTGCTGGGCGGCGTGAGGGTGGACGGTTCCTCGATCGTGAGCGTGGATGGCGTCATCAGCGCGCATGTCGGCGACGGCGCTTCCGGGAGGGTCGTGTTTCCGATCGGATACGTGGTCCAGAACACGACTGGTGTCAACCCTTCCGTTGATTTCGGCGGCACGTGGCGGCAGTTGCCTTCGCTTGGTTGCTCAATGTTTGAAAGGATTGAATAGTGAAATCTGACGGTTACGCGAAGTACGTGTGCGACAAGTGCGGCAAGACCGCTTACGTCGCCGCTGGCGATACGGAGGCGCGTGAATGGTTCACCGTGCGCCGCTATTCGGCTGGCAAGGCGACCCGCATCGCGGATGACGTGGCACCTGACATTTACGAACTTTGTTCCCAATGCAATGCGTCGTTCATGGCGTTCATGCAGCAGGATGACGCTTCGTTCGAAGCATGGTTGAAGGAGGTCGGACAATGACCATCGAACTGGTTGACGGCAAGGCCGGAGTTGCACACATCTCAAGCGAGGACAAGGCGATCATCCATCAGGCCAAGTTCTCGAAGTCCGACGTGGTGTACGACTGGGGCGACACGTTCAAATGCTCGATGAGCTCGTCCAACAGGGCGACGGTCGGCACCGGCTGCGCGTCGATTCAAGGCTTGGACTGGCATATCACGTCGGCGGAATCGGTGACGATCTCCAACGGGTCGCAGGGGATGAAACGCAATGACATCATCTGCGCGCATTACAATCGTAACCCCAAGACTGGTAATGAGCTGGTGGAGTTGACCGTGTTGAAGGGGTCGCCGAATGCGACTGCTGCCGCTGACCCGACCATTCCGTCAGGGAAGATATTGTTCGGCGCGGGTGACGCATACATGCCGTTGTGGCGTATCCCGCTTGACGGCATCACGGTCGGCACGCCGGTGCGCCTGTTCACACCGAGAGGGGCTTTGTGGGATTCCGTAACCCCGATTCGTTTCACGAAACTGACCAGTGATCCGGAATTCACAATCAGTGGATATGTCGTCAATGGTTTGGCGACCGTCTATTGCCGGTGGGTCAACAAAGGGCTTTTCGGCAATAAGGCGTGGAATGGAGTGGCTTTGGCAAGCATGGACGTGCAGTCCGTCAGTGAAGGCTTCAACGAGTTCGTAGACAATTCCCCTGAAGACCATATGGAGAATCGTTTTCTGTACGTTGCGGGAAACACGGTTTCCTTCCGCACGTCGTATGATGCGACCATTCCTGCAAACACATGGCATGTTGGCAACGTATCGTTTCCGGTGACGACGGTTTAGGCAACGATATAGGTCATCGTTGTGGTAAAAAGCCGCCGTTCTGGCTACCGCCGTAAGGTGATAAGCGTCTGTGGGTACGGAAAACTACTGCTTCGCGTCGAAGACGTGGACAGTCACGGCGATGCGATAGCTCAGCGACGTGCCGCTGGCGTTCCATGCGACAAGCTGAAATCCTTTTGCCGAATGACTGTTCGTAATCATCGAGATGTTGTTGAACGACGGCACTTTGTTTTTAGCGTCGTTCATCAACTGCAATTCGACGGAGTATGAATTCCAGTTTGCCGCTTCGATCGGCAGCTTGATGTCTATTGACGTGTTCGTATTCGGTTTGAAAACCATGCTTGCGACGGAGTAGGCGTCATAGCCTCTAGGGCGCGCGACTACGACCCATTCACCCGACTGGGTTACGGAATGCTATCAGCAGGTCAATATGAGTTTCTGCCATGCTTTCTGCATGTCCTTGAGGACGCTCAGATCAGGCTTGAGGTAATACCGTGCGGTGGTTTGGATGTCGGAGTGTCCGAGCTGCCGTGCGACCACGCTGATGTCGGTTCCGGCCTTGATCGCCAACGTGCCGAACGTGTGGCGCAGGTTGCGCGGAGGCACGCAGGGCAGTTTCATGCGCTTGCACCAACTGCGGTAGTGGTTTGCCACTTGGTTCGCGTTCAGGCTGCCGACCAGTCGGCCGGTCTTCGTGCCGTGGCGTAGTTCCGCCAAGCGTTTGACCGCGAACCGTGGCAATGCGACGGTACGTCGGCTCAGATCGGTCTTCGGTTCGGTCACGGTCTCATGGCCCGCCACCCACTGCACCGACCTTTTCACCGTGACGGTGCCGCGACGCAAATCCAAGTCGGCCCATTCCAGGCCGACCGACTCGCAGCGGCGCAGTCCCGCGCATACGGACACCAATAGCCACGCTTCCAATGGATGCCCGTAGAAGCCTTTCAATAGTCGTCGTACTTCCGGCGCGGACAGTACTTGCGGCTCGTAATGCCGTAGGTGTGGCAGGCGTATCTCGCGTCTGGTCACGTCATTGTCGGTCAAACCGCGTTTGAACGCGAGTCGTAGTATCGCGCGGAACACCGCGTAGGCCTTGCGTGCCGCTCCCGGCTTGTCGAAGGAGTCCAACCATGATTCGATGTCCGCCACGCTGATCGCGTCCATGTTCCTTCCGCTCCATTGTGGGAGGATATGGCAATTCAGGGTGCTTTCGTAGCCTACTTTGGTGCATTCGCGGAGTTTCGCACATGAGGGTTTCCAAACGGTGGTCACGAATGTGTCGAAAAGCATTGGTTCCTTTCCAATTCTGTTGAATAATCCCACACATCGTCATGTTGCCGTTGGATGGGCGCGTGTGTGGGTTTTCCTATTGTTCCATATCACTGTTTTTTAGGAGGATGTTTTGACTCAGATCAAATTCGATTTCGGACATCCAAGCGCGGATGGCATAGCGGACTTGGCTGGCGAGAAGATTCATGTGGTGCCGACCGACCGGTTCAGGAACGGCAGTCGTATCGTCGTACGCGACTCGTTCGAGGTGCGTTTGGACGAGCACGGAACGGCGACCGTCACCGTTCCGCCGACCGACAGCACGTTTGCGTATGAGGTGACTGTCGGAGAGAAGAAGGATACATGGCGTTTCGTCCGCGTCGTGCAGGTACCAAACTCGCAAACGCCAGTCAAATTCGCCGATTTGGTGGACGTGGATTCTGCCACGCTCACTCCGACCATCATCGGTAGTCCGCTCACCGAACTCACCGACGAGGACATCGACTGGATCAGCCAGTTCGTCGTCGCCGGGACCAACATCAACCAGAAAGGCGCAAAATGACAGTAGACACCAAGAAAATCGTCCGCGTCGACGGCCTCGCACGCGCCATCACCGCGAGCCTCAACGCCACTATAGGCAAGGTCGGCAGCATCCAGGGGCCGAAGGGAGAGAAGGGCGAGAAGGGCGAGAAGGGCGATATTGGTCCTGCCGGCCCTCAAGGCATTCAAGGTCTGCGAGGCATCCAGGGGCCGAAGGGCGACAGGGGTGAAGCGGGTACGGTAACCCCTGCCACGGCAATCGCCGACCTGACGTCAGCGCCGACTGCCGGAGACTTCAACGCCTTGCTGAATGCCTTACGCGCAGCGGGCCTCATGGATAGACCCACGCCCGCGCCGCCGGTACAGACCGAAACCGTCGATGTCTTCATCGGCGATTCGACCACGGCGATTTGGGACACGGCACCGGTGGATAAAAACTGGACGACTCTGATCTCAAACGCCGACGGAGCGGAAAACGTCAATGTTGCGGCCATAGGCGCCGGTTTTCAGAGTCTTTCGGATAGAAAGCAGGCATTCCCCGATCAGGTCACGACCGCCATCGGCAAGACGCAGGGGAAGACCGTCCGCCGAGTTTTCCTCGTCGGACTGAGTAACGACAAAGACTCCATCCAATCAGATCTGAATGCCGAGATAAATGCCATGACGAAGACCGCCACAATGATCAAATCCGCATGGCCCGGAGCGCAGCTGATCTACATAGTCGAGGTCGCGCCACAGACCCAGTGGTCCAAGGATCTGGTCAGCTCGTTCGGCAGCGTCATCAGTCAGGTGTACACGCTGTTCGAGAGCAATGGGTTCAACGTTGCCCGCGACTGGTTCGACTGGCTGCCGGACGGCGAGGCGAATGGATACATGTATGATTCGATGCATCCGAACGCCAAGGCGATGAATGTCGCCGCGCACAAGATCCGTGAATGGGTCAACACGCTTTCGGGACCGAGGATTGACGGCGAGATTCCTGCATGGAGCGAATGATTTCATGGCATGTCGGATTGCCGCTCGTGTTCGCCGCCTCTGACCACCCGTGTTAAACAAACCAAAGCCCCGCCACGTGCGGGGCTTTTCCATAAAGGAGATGTAATGTGCTGCAAAATTTTCTAGCCGGTTTCGGAGGCGTGGGCGGCGCGTGCGCGCTCATCACCCTGCTGCTCAAAGTCTGGCCGGGCGCTTTGGACGCGCTGGCAACCGGATTGTATTCGCACGTGCAACCGGAACGATTGCCATACGATTCGCCGCTCTCGCAGCATTTCGCAAAAACCCGACAGCTCGGCGAACGTACCGAGAAATTCGACGGACGTTTGGACGAGTTGTGCCGTGACACGATCAAAAACACGCTGATCTCGCTGATCTACGGCGACCAGTCGCACGACCACAGCGAGGCCGTCCGATACGAACTCGACAAACTCGAAAAACTCGACGCGCAATGCTGGATCGTCGCCGCAGCCGAAAAATATTTGGAGGACCGGCAATGACGCGTCTAGCCATCGCAGGCGGCATATACCTGCTGCTGCTCGCGCTCGTCATCGTGTTCAACCATGGCGCGCACAAGCATTGATTTTTCACACTTCAAAGCCATCCCATTTCGGGATGGCTTTTCTATTTGCCCCTTGACTTAGGGGCGGGAAGGAGAGGATGTGGGCATCCTCAACAACAAAGGCAAGCCGAAGCACAAGCGTCTGCGTCGTCATATCGGCAAGCCGTTGACCGCGTTGGCGGCGATGCTGTGCGTCGCCGTCGCGCCGGTCGCGTCCGCGAACATGAACGTCATCGACGTGAGTGGATGGCAGTCCGCCGACGTGACGCGCGTGGTGGACGCGGACGCGGCCATCGTGAAGATCACGGAGGGTGGCGGCTACGTGAACACGTCTTGGCGCAGCCAGACCGATTGGGCGCGGCAGACCGGCAAGGCTTGCGGCGGCTACCATTACGCGGACGGCGGCAACGTCACCGCCGAGGTCAACCATTATCTCAACCAGTTCAACGGCTATGTGGGTCAATGCGTGCTCGCGTTGGACTGGGAGTCCAACGGCAACGCAGCTTGGGGCAACGGCGACTGGGTGCGCCAGTGGGTCAACCAAGTGTATTCGCGTACCAAGGTCTGGCCTATCGTGTACGTGCAGGATTCCGCCGTATATCAGATTCCGTCCGACGTGCGCGCCCATTGCATGCTGTGGAAGGCGCAGTACGCGTCTATGAACGCGACCGGCTGGCAGTCCACTCCGTGGAATGCCGGAAGCAAGGGCGAGGGCATGGTGCAGTATGCGTCCACCGGCTATCTGAACGGTGTCGGCCCGCTGGACCTGAACCTGTTCTTCGGTGAGCGTGACGCATGGCAGAAAATCGCGAACGGTGATCGCGGCAAGACGAATGCCGAAGTGAGGCATGATCCGGTCAGGCCGCAGGTCACTGTCACGCCGGATTACAACGACATGGCCACGAAGGTCATTCGCGGCGTGTACGGCAACGGCAATGAGCGTCGTCAGGCTCTTGGCGGCGCGTATGACAGGGTGATGGCGATTGTGAACCAGCGTCTTGGTGGTTCGTCCGGCGCGCCCGCCGCCGCGAATTGCGGCAGCGTGTGCGTGACCGTTCGCTCCGGCGATACGCTCAGCACCATCGCGGCACGTAATGGCGGTTCGTGGAACCAGTACACGGGATACCGTTCGGGTAATCCGAACGTCATCTACGCTGGCGAGATCGTGTGCCGTCGCACCGGCACGGGAACGGTCGCCACCGGTGGACGGTACGTGGTGCGTTCCGGCGACACCCTCGGCGGCATCGCCGCATATTACAGGGTCAACATGTACAGCATCCACGGCTATCGCAGTGGCAATCCGAACGTCATCTATCCGGGTGAGACCCTCTACTGGTAAGGAGACTGATTATGGTCGATAACGTCAAGGAGACTAATCATGACGGCGAAAAGCCGGAAGCGGAAACTGGCGAGGAAAACAAGTACCTCCTGCCGGACAAGGCATACAAGGCATTGAAATGGGTCGCGTTGATCGCGTTGCCCGCTTTGGCCGTGTTCGTGCATGTGGTAGGCCCCGCATGGAACCTTTCATGCGTTGCCCAGATCGTGACCACGTTGAACGCTCTGGCCGTGCTGGTTGGCGCGTTGATCGGCGTCAGCGAGTTGAAGGCCCGGTATTCCGAGTAGAAACCTTTCATTTCTCTAACATCATGTTGGAGGAGTGTAAGAATACTATGACCTACTCGTACATTGAGTGCAAGTCGCCCCTCTCCCGGCATTGCTGGGGGAGGGGCTTTTCTGCGTTTTAAGGCTTCTATTCTGCGGTTCGATTGGCTCTATCGCCATCACCAAAGTCTATTTGTTGGCCCATTTGGTCGTAATAGCGGTTTTGATACATGTTGCAAAACTTTTCTCTGATGTAATCCACCACAGTTTGCACCGCCGTATGTTTCTCAATGTCTAACTGTTTTTCGGTGATGGTTATCTTCTTTGGGAACTCGTCTTCTGGATGCCAGGTATCGTAACCGGCTCCATTTATCACCAGTCTGGGCGCGTTGGACACGAACCCATATCGCTCGACAAGTCTCAACGCCTCATCGAATCCACGACCGTATCCTTCCCTGTATGAAACTTCATCAAGCTCATGATGTGGCATTCTCGTCACCTTTCTGTTCGATCTGCTTCAGGTCTAATGCGGAGTTCATTGTTTCCATCGCGGCCAACCGTTCCTTCAATCCGGCATGACGGTAATGCTCCACCATCAAGCGGCTGGAATGTCCAACAATCTCTTCCACCAAGCCATAGTCCACGCCCATACTCATGAGTATGGTCACTACCGTATGGCGTGTTTCATGTCGGCTGCGATGTTCCGCATTGGGTACGCCCGCGTTCTCCAAGAGTTGACGGAAGTTTTCAAGGTCTTCATCCGGTTCGATGGGCGTTCCGTCATCATGCCGGAACAGCAATCCATATGGGTTCGGTATGTCATCGGTCGCTTCGAGATACGCTTCGAGCGTTTGAGCCAATGCCGGGATGATCGGCACTTTCCTGCCGCGCTTCGATTTCGGTGGCGTGAGGCACCAGCGTCCTGTCAGTTCGATCATGTCGAAGCCGTCTGGAATGCGCCAACGCCATTGAGGACATGCGGCACCACGTTTGAACCCGCATGGATAGACGCCATGCTTGTCTGGATTGCCGCATCCATGCTCTTTCTTCAGTTCTTCCAGTTTCCAGTTGACGGTGTATTCGCCGTATGGCACGCCGTTCATTTGGCCTAGTTCGAGGTCTTGGATGGATGCGCCGAGTATTTCGCCTGGACGCATGCCGGTGCACAATCTGAACCATTCCTTTGCGGCGTTTCTCACGCCTAGATCGTTGGCGGCTTTCAGGATGCGTTTAGCTTCGTCCACGGTGAATGCGGTACGTTCGTTGGCTTCGTTCTTGCGACTGTCCACCAAACTGATGTCCTTGTCCTTCGGGGTTGGGACGCCACCCATCGGGTTGGTTGGGAGGATTCGGTCTGACACCGCTGATTTGCATATCTGGTTCAATGTGGTGTGTACTTGCTTGCGTAGGCTGAGGCTGGCTTTTACCCGCTGTTCCTTGCCGTTGACGACCTTGGTTATGCGTAGGCCGTTGACGATGCGGTCGCACGCTCCGCTGGTCAGGCTCGCCAATTTCTGCCGGTGGTATGGGAGCAGGTGTTTGCGGACGATGGTCCGGTAGTTTGCGAATGTTTTCGGGTCCGCGTCGCGTTGTCTGCGTTCGAGCCATTGTTCGGCGTATGCTCCGAGCGTGATCGCGCTGTTGTTGGTGCTGCCGAATCTGGCTCGCTCCTGTAGTAGTTCCGTCAGTCGTTTGTTGGCGTCAACGTATTTTTTGCAGCTGTATGTTTTACCGTCAACCTTGAACTCGTAGCTGGTGTAGATTTTTATGTTTCCGTCAGCTAGGTGTTTTTTGCGTTCGACTTTGTATGGGTAGACGATGCCGTTTCTTGCTTTGCGTGCCATGATTACCTCCTTGCCTCTATATTCTCAGACATTCTCAGACTTCCATTTGACCCACAAGTGATAGTCAAGTGACCCTCAAATGAGGTTAAACCGTTGGAATGAAGCCGTTTTGCCCAATCGTTCCAAGGGATATTCTATCAGACTTTCTAACTGTTAATCGGACGGTCACTGGTTCAAGCCCAGTCGCAGGAGCCATATGAAAGCCCTTGGAAAGCAAGGGCTTTTTTGTTATTCCAGCGAATCAAGCACGTCGTCGATCAACGTACGCTCGTGCGATCCATCGGCTTTGAGTCGAGGGAAGCGTCGCAAGACGTTGGCGGGACTCGCGCCAGCCGCACGCGCTACATTCGATTTCGATTCGCCATGAGCCAAAGCCGTTTCCGCAAGACGATCCACCAGCGAGTCCGACACCTTACGAATCTGCTCGGCAACCCACAGCTGCGCCAGCTCGGGGGAGAGAACGTAGTCGTCCTGCAATTCGCTTGATGCTTCCTGCACGGCCGCCCACAGCACCATAAAAGGCTTCTGATAGTAGGTGATCCGATCGTAATCGGACTCGCCTTCCAGCTGCTGCAACGCTTTGCGCTGTGACGTGTTATCGCTCATGCGTTCCATCGTATGTCGCGACATGCCCGGAGACTGTGGATAACTCATCCTCCGACCACAGGGCCGTTTCGGCTGGACAATCCAATCACATACTGTCATGCTGGCAATTCACCGCCGCACAGCGCAACAAATCAACAAAGCGACACAGCAATGCAGCAACGCGAAGGAGCCATCATGAACGAACATGAATATCGTCGACGAATCCAACGGAACAGAATCGTCCAGGAGGAAAAGAAACTCATCCGCCAGCAGTTGCGCCAAATCATGATCGTATGCGCGCTGGCGTGCGTCATACTGCTCGTATGCTGTCTATGGTCGGCTGAACCGACATATGCGAAAACGAATTCGGGCGACACGTCCGAATCCTGCGTAGCCCTGATGCGATGGCCGTTGAACGGCGCACAGGTAGTTGGCAAGTATGACGCGCCGAAACAACAGTGGCTTCCAGGGCATCGGGGCGTCGACTTGCTCGCCGACCAACAGGAAGCCGTCGTCGCGCCTGCAGACGGCGTGATCGCCTTCAGTGGCAGCGTGGGAGGCAAAGCCGTGGTCACCATACGGCATGGAGGCAGCCTTTCCGGACTGACCTCGACGTTCGAACCAGCCAAGACGGAACGCGATGTCGGCGCACATGTTGTGCAAGGGGAGCGTTTCGCGCGTGTGGAGGGCGAATCCGACCATTGCGACGATCATTGCCTGCATTGGGGAATCAAATCGGAAGGACGACAATATACCGATCCGGAAAGCAAAACCCGTACGGTGCGAATCGGATTAAAAGTTCTGTGAAACAGGGGGGGGGCGACAGAACCATCGATTTTGTCCATACGTCGTGGCCTCGCCGAAAAAGTGAAGCTCTCAGGCTATGATGCTGCATGTACGACGATTACGCAGGGGAGAAATGCCATGTACAAGGAATACACGCGGCCTTTGGAACAGCAGATTGACACAGACAAAAATATTTTCTCGGTGCTTGAGGAACGAGTGAACCGTACTCCAAACGATTCTTTGGTGGAATACAAGAATGAGCATGGCGAGTGGGCGTCGTTCAGCGCCACCGAGTTCCGAGACAAGGTCATCGCCATCGCCAAAGGCCTGATCGCCCAGGGCATCATGCCCGGCGACTCGGTATCCATCATCTCTCACACATGCTGGCAGTGGACTGCGCTTGACGTGGCGATCATGTCGATTGGCGCGCTCACCGTCCCCGTATACGAGACGAATTCGCCCGCGCAGGTTAAAATGATCTTCAACGACGCCAACGTCAAAATGGCGTTCGCTGAAGATGACGCGCAACGCGACAAGATCGAATCTATCAGAAGCGAATGCTCCAATCTTGGCGACATCTATGTCATCGGGCTTGACGCGATTGACACGATGGTCGAATACGGTCATGCCGTGTCCGACGCCGAATTCCAAGAGCGCGAACATGCGGTCAAAGGCTCGGACCTCGCCACCATCGTGTACACCTCCGGTTCCACCGGCACGCCGAAAGGCATTGAGCTCACCCACTCCAATTTCGTGTTCATCACCTATTCCGGCATCAACTCCATGCCTGATATCGCGATGAAGCCGAACCGTCGTCTGCTGCTGTTCCTTCCGTTGGCACATGTGTTCGCCCGCTACATGCAGTTCTTCTGCTTCGCCGGCAATGTTTCGCTTGGTCTGTCCGGCAACCTGAAGACGATCCTGGCTGATTTCAAGGCGTTCAAGCCGACGTTCATCCTTGCCGTGCCGCGTATCTTCGAAAAGATTTACAATGCGGCGTCGCAGAAGGCCGGCGACGGCCTCAAAGGACGTATTTTCGCAGGTGCCACACAGACGGCGCGCGACTGGTCGCACGCACAGCAGTCAGGCGAAGGTATTCCGGTTGTCTTGAATCTCAAGCGTGCGTTGTACAACAAGCTGGTGTACTCTTCGATCATGGACGTGTTCGGCGGTCATGTGGAATACGCGGTTTCCGGAGGCGCTCCGCTTGATTCATCCATCGCGCATTTCTTCAATGGCATCGGACTGCCGCTGCTGGAAGGCTACGGCATGACCGAAACCTGCGCTCCGTCAAGCGTCAATCCGACCTCTGGATACAAGATTGGCACCATCGGACTGCCACTGCAGGGCGTGACCATGGGCGTCGACGAGGAAGGCGAGCTGTGCATCAAGAGCCCGGCCGTATGCGCCGGCTACCACAACAATCCCGACGTCACCAAGCAGCAGATCGTCAACGGGTGGCTGCATACCGGTGATCTTGGTTCCATCGACGACGAAGGCTTTGTCTCCATCGTCGGACGTAAGAAGGACCTCATCATCACCGCCGGCGGCAAGAACGTCTCCCCATGCGAAATGGAAGCATCGATCATGACGTCGCCCGTGGTGAGCCAATGCGTGATGATCGGCGACCGTAAGCCGTTCATAGCGGCCATCATTTCGTTGGATCTTGGCGAAACGAACGCATGGCTTGCGTCGAAGGGCGCGGAATGCGTGACATCCCTCGAGGAGGCCTCCCGCAATCCGATCGTGCGCGCCGAAGTGGAACGTGCCGTCAACAAAGCCAACGAGCTCGCATCCCGTGCCGAATCAATCCGTAAATTCGAAATCGTGCCGGACGAGTTCACCGAAGAAAACGGCTTGGTCACGCCGAGCCTGAAGGCACGCCGTCAGGCGGTGGTTGACCATTACCGCACGCTGATTGACACCGTCATCTACGTTCCGAAGAACAAGTAAAATGCGATGATCGTCGGTAGGAACGCGCCGGCTTCAACATAAAAAAGCTGGCTTCCGTCGCAGCGGTTCGACGGAAGCCAGCTTTTTCTATCTCTTGTCGGACTTCCTATGCCTGATAATCCGGATTACCTTGTCGCCGGTTTACAAGCCTGCTTCGGCGAGCGAGATATATCCCGGTTCGATCAGCGTTTTCTTCAGATTGCTGGCACTGACCGCAAGCGCCTCTTCTTGGATGGTCGGCACTTTCTCGTCTTCCATGGCGACGGATGAGATGAACGTCAGCTTCGCAAGCTTGCCCGACGTGTTAAGCTGCACGCAGGTCTGTGCGATGTCGGATGCCAAGGTCTTGCGATTTTCCAAAGCGGTCATCCACTGTTTGCCGTTCACGATATTCGGTATGGAGCTGACGTAGGCGCCGTAACCGGTGATGATCGGCCATTGCGAGTTCTGCTCGTCAAGGGAATCGCTGGTATCCTCCGTACCGGAATCGCCGTCATCGGATTCAGGCGCCTGCGCAGGATCGGGAACGGACTGTTTTTTCAAGTCTTTCTTGCCGGTGATATTGTCTACGATGCCGGAAATGGTGATGGATGGGTTGATGTCGGCCGCCGAACCGGTGTATCCAAGATCATTGAGCTCTTCGGAAACATAACCGGCCACATAATCATTGCAGGAGATGATACCGTCGATGCGGGTATGACGCGATGTGTCCTTGTCCATGCCAAGACGTTTGGCGAGCGTGGATTTGACCCGCTCGCTTTTCGCCGCATCGAACGCTACAGACACCCAATCGGATTCCGTACTCGACGAGGTCAGCGTGCCGGACGGGGAAACGGCCTTTCCGTCTTTGAAATACGGTCCAAGCACCGACCAAATACCTTTGAACACGTCTTGCGCGAAAGTCGCGTCTACTGTGTTACCGCTTTCATCGGCGGCATCGTAGGGGAGTAGCACTTCGATATGCTTCGGATTGTCGGAGCTGGTTTTGTCGAGTTCAAGCTTGCTGACCAGCTGCTTGGCCTGCAGTTGGCCGACTTGCTCGGCCGTGGTCATCGGTGCGTACACATCCGGAGTGAAACCCTGCAGCGTGTTCGACACTAACACGACTTTCATGCCCTCGTTTTGAGCGAGCTGCAATGCGGAAACCAAGCGTTCTGCGGATTGGGCGTAATCCTGGGCGTCTTCGTCAGAGGAGTTCCCATCCCATGTGATGTCGTGCGACGCGTAGTCTCCATACTGGCGGTCGGATTCGGTGGTGTCGGCCACCGGCGCCACTACCAGAGTGGTTTTGTCGGAGGAACCTGCATCGTCGCTGGTGCTGTTGACGTGGTTCACCACATAATCCTGTACGCTTTGGCTTTGCTTGTCGAGGCTCGACGCCGTTTTGACGGTGATGTTAGAGCCCTTGACGTCGTTATCTTTTAAAGATGAGACTATTTCCGGCACTAATTTTTCCCATTTGCTCAAAGGCGTCTGCTGGGAGATGGTAATGCCATCCGAAGGGGTGAAGATCACCACGTTGCCGGCATCGACGGTAGTGGTGGTGCCGGTGGATTCCGCTTCATGCGATTGCGTTTCATTGTCGGATGAGCAGGCGCCCATGGCCATGATGAGCGAGGTCGATGCCAACAGTGCGAACAGACGTTTCGTCACAGTCGTGCGGTGCAGTGTCATGCCGTTTCCTTCATGAAAATCGAATGATGATTCCTATGCTGAGCTCTGATTGTAATATCTGGACGTCAAAAAGGGCTGGATATGCGTGTGAACCATACATATCCAGCCCTTGATCCTGCTGTCGGCCGTTCAGCCGAAGGTTATTCGGCTGAGGATTATTCGGCCAGAGCCTTGGCGAGATTCTCGTCCAAAGCGTTCATGAAGCCTTCGGTGTCAAGCCAGGCCTGATCCGGACCAACGAGCATGGCGAGATCCTTGGTCATCTGGCCGCCTTCAACGGTAGACACGATGACCTTCTCCAATGTTTCGGCGAAATACTTGACTTCCGGAGTGTTATCCAAGTCGGCGCGGTGCTTGAGACCGCCGGTCCAAGCGAAAATCGATGCGATCGGATTGGTGGAAGTCTTCTCGCCCTTCTGCCAGCGACGATAGTGGCGGGTCACGGTGCCGTGTGCGGCCTCGGCCTCGACGGTCTGGCCGTCAGGGGTCATGAGCACGGAGGTCATGAGGCCGAGAGAGCCGAAGCCTTGCGCCACGGAATCGGACTGCACGTCGCCATCATAGTTCTTGCAGGCCCAAATGTAGCCGCCATGCCACTTGAGGGAGCTGGCCACCATGTCGTCGATCAGACGATGCTCATAGGTCAGGCCCGCTGCGGCGTACTTGTCTTTGTATTCGTTTTCGAACACTTCGGCGAACGTATCCTTGAACTGGCCGTCGTAGGCCTTGAGAATCGTGTTCTTGGTGGAAAGATATACCGGATAGCCGCGCATCAGACCATAGTTAAAGCAGGCGCGGGCGAAACCACGGATGGAATCGTTCACGTTGTACTGCACCTGGGCCACGCCGCCGTCGGCGCCATAGTTGTACACGACATGCTCGATCGGCTCGGAACCATCTTCCGGAGTGAAGGTGACGGTGAGCGTGCCTGCCCCTGGAACCTTGAAATCAGTGGCCTTATACTGGTCGCCGAACGCATGGCGGGCTACTACGATCGGCTTGGTCCAGCCGGGAACCAGGCGCGGAACGTTGCTCATCACGATCGGCTCGCGGAAGATGGTTCCGCCGAGAATATTGCGGATGGTGCCATTGGGGGACTTCCACATCTTCTTTAGGCCGAATTCCTTGACACGCGCCTCGTCCGGTGTGATGGTGGCGCACTTCACGCCGACATGTTCACGCTGGATGGCCTTCGCCGCGTCGACGGTCACCTGATCATCGGTGGCATCGCGGTTTTCGATGCCGAGATCGTAATATTCGAGATCCACGTCGAGGTATGGAAGGATCAGGCGATTCTTGATGTCTTTCCAGATGACGCGGGTCATTTCGTCGCCGTCGAGTTCGACGACCTTGCCTTCGACCTTGATTTTGGCCATGTGTTGCCCTCCTGTCGGGATTGAAGGTGATAAGTTCCTGTCTTATAACAAACGTGTTAACGACACCTGTTAATGTCCAAAAAACTGGGAGACGGCAGGTGACACGCTCTTGCGTACTGTCATTGCTGAGCATTAGCCTTGAAAACATGTCTCAGGAAATTGAAATCGGTTTGGGCAAGAAGGGCCGTCTGGCATACTCTCTGGACGACGTTTCCATCGTTCCCTCCCGTCGTACTCGCGATCCGCAGGATGTGTCCACTTCTTGGCAGGTTGACGCTTATGAATTCGATGTGCCGGTCATCGGCGCGCCGATGGATTCGGTGACCAGCCCGGCCACCGCCATCGCCATGGGCAAGATGGGCGCGCTCGGTGTGCTCGATCTCGAAGGCTTGTGGACCCGCTACGACGATCCGCAGCCGCTGCTCGACGAAATCGCCGAGCTGCCGGCCGAACGCGCGACCGAGCGCATTCAGCAGATCTACACCGAGCCGATCAAGCCGGAGCTCATTGTCGAGCGTCTGCATGAGATTCGCGATGCCGGCGTCACCGTTGCGGGCGCACTGTCCCCGCAACGCACGCAGGACTATTATTCGACCGTGCTCGAAGCGGGCGTCGACTTGTTCGTCATCCGTGGCACGGTTGTTTCCGCCGAGCATGTCTCCCAGGATCACGAGCCGTTGAACCTGAAGAAGTTCATCTACGATTTGGATGTGCCCGTCATCGTCGGTGGCGCCGCCAACTATACCGCGGCTCTGCATCTGATGCGTACCGGCGCGGCCGGCGTGCTTGTCGGCTTCGGTGGCGGCGCGGTATCCGCGAACCGCAACACCATCGGTGTCCACGCTCCGATGGCCACCGCCATCGCAGATGTGGCGGAAGCACGCCGTGACTACATGGACGAATCCGGCGGCCGTTACGTCCAAGTGATCGCCGATGGCGGCATGGGCGACTCCGGCAGCTTCATCAAGGCGTTCGCGCTTGGTGCCGATGCCGTGATGCTTGGCTCCCCGCTGGCTCGTGCCGAGGAAGCTCCGGGCAAGGGCATGCATTGGGGTGCCGAGGCCCGTCATCAGACGCTTCCGCGCGGCTTCCGCACGAATGTCGGCACCGTCGGCACTCTGGAAGATATCATGTTCGGCCCCAGCCACAATGCGGACGGCACCACCAATTACA
>OLPB01000053.1_pt1 | contig 77257 bp, 77 predicted proteins | sample 1672001 | NCBI WGS metagenome assembly OLPB01 (sample SAMEA3136635, study PRJEB25190) | human gut metagenome | biome: human gut; feature: human-associated habitat; material: faeces | place: Austria | collected 2013 | reverse complement strand
GGCGGAACTGGCAGACGCACAGGACTTAAAATCCTGCGGGACTTATACTCCCGTACCGGTTCGATTCCGGTCTGCGGCATTAGTTGAACAAATTCAGAGAATCATTTTTTTAGAGTGGTTCTCTGAATTTTTTTATTATTTAATATATAGTGCCAGGAGAGTATAATAGGCATAGAGATTTGAAATGCAGGAGGAAATGCGAATGGAATTTTTAGACATGTTGAAAAAAAGACGGAGCATCAGACAGTATACAGAAGAGAAAATCACAGAAGAACAGCTCCAAATGGTAATAAATGCAGGATTGTTATCGCCATCCAGCCGTTCAATCAGACCATGGGAACTGATCGTAGTGCAGAATAAAGACACCTTGCAGAAAATGTCCGAATGCCGCGTCGGTTCGGCAAAAATGCTGGCAAATGCGTCCGTCGCAATTGTAGTGATAGCCGATGCGGAAAAATCGGATGTATGGACGGAGGACTGTTCAATCGTGATGTCTAATATGCACCTGATGGCAGACAGCCTCGGACTTGGAAGCTGCTGGATCCAGGGACGTTTACGGGAAACACCGGACGGACAGTCTACGGAAGATTATCTGCGGGATATATTAGGATATCCGGAGAAAATGCATCTGGAAGCTATTTTATCATTGGGAATTCCGGCTGTACATCCGGAAGGACATTCGCTGGATGAGATTCCGGAAAATAAAGTACACTATGAAAAATATGGAAATTAATATACAGACAAAAGGCAATGTGGCGATATGAAATTTAAAACAATGGGCAATAAATCGAATCCGGCAATTTTATTTTTCTATGCTCCGGAACTGCTCATAGAATTGCAGAAAAACACATTTTGGGAGTTTGGCAATAAAGAAGACCACTTCAAATACAGGAACGCAGTTATGCAAACGTATAAATATGGAAATTTTCCGGTATTTGACGGATGTAATCACATGCAGTATCAGATTCGTGATCCAAAAGGATTTGCGGAGATGCTAGAGGGGATTATTGAAAGCGGGAAAATGAAGAAGCAGTCAGCCTGGAATTTAATAAAAGCAAATAATCTTGAAGAAATGTGTAAAATATAAAAGTATAATTTTGAAGAAATGTACAATTTTAGAATAAATAATCTTGAAGAAATGCATACTCTGTGATATAACATATTTAAATTCAGGAGGTATATAATGTATTTTGAAAGAAAAGCGTATAAAAAATTGTTGGAATGGAAAGAAAAATATGCAGAAAAATATGCGGTTTTGCTGGAAGGAGCAAGGCGAGTTGGAAAATCAACAATTGCAGAACATTTTGCACAGAATGAATACAGGTCATATATTTTGATCGATTTTTCAAAAACAACAGATAATATATGTGATTGTTTTAATGATATAGGAAATCTGAATTTGTTTTTCCTAAGATTGCAGGCGGAAACTGGCGTAACTTTGTATGAACATGAGTCATTGATTATTTTTGATGAAGTACAGCTTTTCCCAAAAGCAAGACAGGCCATAAAGCATCTTGTTGCAGATGGCAGATACAGTTATCTGGAAACAGGTTCTTTGATATCAATAAAGAAAAATGTGAAAGATATTTTAATTCCATCAGAAGAAATGAAAATACAGGTATATCCTATGGATTATGAGGAATTTTGTATGGCTATCGGAAATAACTACGAGCTTTTGCAACAAATTTATCGTATGAATTCGGCTATTGGACAAGCAACAAATCGCAAATTAATGAGGGATTTGCGTATTTATATGGCTGTGGGAGGCATGCCACAGGCTGTGGAAGCCTATATAGAGGGGAAAAACTTTTCGGAAATTGATATGGTAAAACGGCAGATCATAGCTCTCTATGAAGAAGATTTCAAAAAGATTGATGCATCGGGAAGAATATCTGCATTGTATCATTCAATTCCGGCTCAGTTGGCAATGGATTCACGAAAATATAGAATTACAACAGCAATAGGGAAGAGAAGCAATGCGAGGACAGATGAGTTGTTATATGAACTGATTGATTCCAAAACAATTTTACCATGTTATAATTCAACAGATCCAAGAGTCAGTCTGGCTGACACAAAAGATTTTAACAGCTATAAATTATATCTTTCAGACACAGGATTATTCGTAACATTGATGTTTATGGATCGACCGGTAACAGAAAATGGTGTGTATGCGAAATTATTGTCTGATAAATTACCGGCAAATTTGGGGTACCTCTATGAAAATCTTATTGCCCAAATGATTGCAGTATCTGGTAGAGAACTTTATTATCATACATGGGAAAAGGTTGGTAGTACCCACTATTATGAAGTTGATTTTCTGATTTCAGAAGGAAGTAAAATAAATGTTTTTGAGATAAAGTCTTCAGGGGTGGGAAAACATGAGTCAATTAACGCATTTTACAAAAAGTTTTCGCAGAACGTGCATAACATATATTTATTGTCGCAGAAAGATGTTGGAAAAGAGGAAAAATTGTTGCTGAAACCGTTTTATCTGATGCCATTTTTGATATAGATAAAACAACCGGCAGTAAAATGAATCCGGCAAATATAACAGTAGCAGGAGAGCACCATTATGCTCAGAGAATTACGAAAAGAAGAATATGGAGAGGGCATGTTTCTTTTTATCGAAGAGAAAGATTTGAGATCCAGTGTAGTGGTCTGGATGAAGCTACTGGGGAAAAAGATTATGTGATAGAATGGCAGAAGAAATTACATTCCTGAGATTAGAATTTGGGTGGAACAAAGATAAAATTTATTTGAAAAATATATTCGGGGACTTGACATATATTGGTTATCGATATATAATCAAGGCAAATAAAAGGAAAGTTCCTGAATATTTTTTTACTCTTTACTATCGATAATCGATATAATATATTGAACGATATAAAGGGTGAAGAAAAAGTTAAGAGAGGAGAGATTTGTATGACACTTAGTAAGAATCAGGTATCCGGTAATACAGCAATGCTGATCCTGAAATTGATTTCAGAGAAAGATATGTACGGCTATGAGATGATTGACACACTGGCGAAGCGTTCAGACAATGTATTTGAACTGAAGGTTGGTACACTTTACCCGCTGCTTCACGGAATGGTGCAGTCAGGGTATCTCAAGTGCTACTCCCAGGAAGCGAATGGAAAGCTTCGAAAGTATTATCAGATCACACCGAGCGGGAAGAAATATCTTGCAAAGATGACAGAAGAGTGGAACCGCTACGCATCCGCAGTACAGAATCTGCTGCAGGCAGAAGTGTAGAAGATGTGTATGAAGATACGAACAGGGGGTGCGAGATTATGAAAGAATATGAATATTTAAAACGTCTTGGAAAATGTATTTCTAACGGTTCTGTAAGAGGAGAGATTTTGGATGAATATAAGGCACATCTGGAAGACTGTCGGGAGGTGCTTATGGAAAATGGCATGAGTAAGGCAGAAGCCGAGGAGGAAGCAGTAAGACAGATGGGCAATCCGGAAGAAGCCGGCAATGAACTCAATCAGATCCATGCGAGAGTGCTTGATTTCAGTATGTTCTGGTGGATGATGTTCTTTGCATTTTTAGTACCGGTATTTGAAGTTATCAGCAGACTTGTAACAGCAGGGAAGTATGGAATCGTGGGATTTTTGAATGAGTATCAGCAGATGGATAAGATCCCGTTGCAGGTACACCTGGTAGTCGGAACAGCAATCCTGTGTTACGGAATTATTTTAAGTATCTGGGAGAAATATTCCGGAAAGGAACTGTTCTATGCGTATGGAAGAAACTGGAAAGGAAGTTATCTGACGAACAGCGGAACCGTAATGGCATTGGCAGGTCTGATGTGTTCAGCAGCAATTCCGGTCAGAGGATTTGTAAAAGGAATGATCGGCGTGTTTGCAGCAACAGTGCTGAATATCATTATCCGGACAGTGATGAATCTGATTCGTAACCGCAGAGAGCGAAAATATCTGTGGGAGATCGGACTTGCTGATACAGAAATTACCTGGAACGGCAAAGGTACGATCTGCGGTGGTGATATAAAAGTCCGGGCGAGAGCATCCGAAGAAGGGACTGTAATCCCGTCAGGTGCACCGATCATGGTCGTAAGTATGGAAGGATTCAAGCCGGTAGTGATAGCAATATAAAGCGTATAAGTGTGAATGATACAGATTGTGATGAATGGCGAAAAGAATAAAAAGAAGGATGCAATTTGTAAAATGAGTTTGTTTTCTTAGTGTTACATGATAAAATAGAATCAAGTGAAAAGCGAAAAGATCAGTATGTATTTGCATACTGGTCTTTTCGTCGCTATAGAATTTTGATGAAGCTGCCAGCGGCAGATTCATCAATGAAATAATTATAATAAACAAAAGAATGATAAGTAACGAACAAAAGGGGATTGTTTGGAATGTCAGAGAGAACTTTTAAGAAAAATGAAATTACAGAGGGTGTGATCTGGAAGCAGCTATTGATCTTTTTCTTCCCGATCATGCTCGGCACACTGGTACAGCAGTTTTACACAACTGTGGATACGATCATAGTCGGAAGATTTGTCGGCAAGGCAGCGCTTGCCAGTGTGGGTGGACCGGCAGCAGTTATTGCGAATATCGTTATTACTTTTTTTAATGGTCTTGCCAATGGTGCAGCGGTCATTATTGCCCAGTATTATGGATCAAGGGATGAGAAAAGACTGCACGTGGGATTACATACTGCATATACATTTTCCATTGTGACCAGTATTGCGGTTACAGTGATTGGAATGATCGGAACGTCGTATTTTTTGAAATGGATGAACACACCGGAAGAGATGATGGCAGATTCGACCATTTATCTGCGGGTATATTTTTTTGGAATTATTTTTACCCTTGTGTATAATATGGGAGCAGCGATCATGCGTGCAGCGGGGGATTCCAGAAGACCTCTTCTGTATCTGATCGTATGCAGTGTGATGAATATTATTTTGGATATTGTGATGGTTGTATTCTTACATATGGGCATTGCAGGAGCTGCGCTGGCGACGGTGATTTCGCAGTGCGTCAGTGCGGTGCTGGTTACCTACTCGCTGATGCATGCGTATGATGTGATGAAGCTTAAGCTACGTGAACTACGTATGAATATGAGTGTACTTGCAAAAGAATTAAAAATCGGGATTCCGGGAGCACTGCAGGCATGTGCTTACGGTGTGACAAATGTCATCATCCAGGCAGTGGTAAATGGATTTGGGACAGACACAGCAGCGGGCTGGGCGGCTTATGGAAAGCTGGATATGATCTTCTGGACGGTCAACAGTGCGCTTGGTGTTGCGGTTACAACTTTCGTTGGTCAGAATTACGGAGCCGGTAAGATGGATCGTGTATACAAGAGCATTCGTGTCAATCTTGGAATTTCCTATTTATTTAACGGAGTTGTGCTGATTGTACTGTATGTTTTCTGCGAACCGCTGTATTATCTGTTTACGACCGATCAGGCAGTCATAGATATTGGAGTTTATATGCTCAGATTCCTTGTGCCAAGCTACCTGCTAAGCGTACTGCTTGAGAATCTGACCGGCGGACTGAGGGGCTTAGGTGACGTGTTATGGCCGACGATCTTTACCTTTGCAGGATTATTCTTTGTGAGATTACCGTGGACGATGATCATGACGCAGCTCCATCATAATGTGAAGACTTTACTGATCAGTTATCCGCTTGCGTGGGGGACAACGATTATTTGCCTGATTCCATACTATTTTTGGAGAAAAAAGAAGAAAATGTCGCAGATTGCTTGACCTTCAAGTGACTTGATAGTGTATTGTTGAGCCATCAAAAGAGATGATCATCAAGAATTATCAAGAAAGAAGGATTGAAAATGAGGGAGAAAAGAAATCGTATCATGAATATTAAGGAAGTAGAAAAGATTACCGGACTTACGAAAGCAAATATCCGGTTTTATGAAGAAGAAGGGCTGGTGCAGCCAAAACGAAATGAACAGAATAATTACCGTATCTATACAGAGGTAGAGATAAAACGTCTACAGGAAGTAAAAAAATTAAGACTGCTTGGAATTTCCATTCCGGAGATCCAGAAGATCTATGCGGAAGAATTATCATTGCAAAAAGCAATGGAAAGACGTTTGAAAGAGATTAGGGAAGAGGAGCGATTACTTCAGGAGACAAGGGCAATCTGTCAGAAAGCGATTCGCGCGAACTGGAATCTGAATGAGATTGATCGGTTAGAAATCAAGGAGTCAAAAGAAGAGTGGCAGGAGCGACTCAGAAAATTAATGACAGAAGACCTTGTGCAGACAAAACTTACGAGAAATGAGCTCAATAATACAATTGGCTTGTTGTTCAGTGCAGGTATGCTGATCAGTATGCTGACCGTGTATTTTATGAATGTTACCTGGATAAAGGATCATATGTATATTGGAGTTGCAGCAATTGGAGTGGAAGTTGCGTTTCTGGTCATATCTGCGATGTCCTCCGACATAAAAGTACATATGGGTATACTGTTTGCTGGGGCGATTGCACAGCCGGTCGCACTTACTGCGGTGATGGGATTTATAATGGAACTGATACATGATTCGCAGAAATCACATACTGCGTATATGAAGATGGAATATCATTATATTATCGAACTTTACGCAGTGACATTGCTTCTGGGTATCTTACTCTGGCTTGGCTCTAAAGTCTGGAAAATGGCATTGCAGTCACTTGCCGTTACACTGCTCACCGGAATAATTGGTGCAGGAGTGCTGACAGGTGGATTTTATGTTTCTTACAGAGGACTTCTGGGAATGCAAGGTGCGCTTATATTTGCAGCCGGAGCGCTGGTGTATGTAGTAACAGTTCTTGGTGTATGGCAGCATGCCAACAGTGACTGGAAAGCATACAACCGTTATCATGGCGTGTATACAGCAGGGCAGATGGTTAATGTATTTGCCACGATCATGAGTGCAGTTGGATACAACAGCTGGCGTAACTGGAGAAGATAGAGTGAGAACAGATAGAAAAAAGATTGAAAATGACATAAAATTCTTATATACTATCCATTAAGAGTGCAAAGAGGCGTTGAATTTGTAGTCGTCTCTTTGTATTTTTTTATCGAAAATACTTCTTTGCGGTAAAGTTATAATGTATTAGAGAAAAGCTGCCTGCAAAAAGCAGCGAAGACAGGAGGACAACTATGGATGAATTAAGAAAAGAGATTCTCAGGAATCTGGAGACGAACAGTAGAATTAATATTGCAGAGCTTGCGGTACTTCTTGATGTGGAGAAAGCCGCGGTCGCGAATGAGGTCGCCCGGATGGAAAGAGAGAAGATCATCTGTGGTTATCATACGCTGATCGATTGGGAAAAAGCAGGAGAAGAACTTGTAAACGCTTTGATTGAAGTACGTGTGACTCCGCAGAGAGAAAGAGGCTTTGATAAAACAGCAGAGCGTATCTGTAATTATCCGGAAGTTTCGGCAGTGTATTTGATCTCCGGAAATTATGATCTCCTTGTAACAATAGAAGGAAAGACACTGGGATCGGTTTCTAAATTTGTCTCAGAAAAGCTGGCATCGATTGATGAAGTTGTGAACACGGAAACCTATTTCATTTTAAAGAAATACAAAGACCACGGTTCTGTAATGTTCCAGAAAGAACGGTCAGAAAGGATTCCGGTGATGCCATAATGAGAAATCCATTATCAAAAAAAGTACAACAAATCGAACCGTCGGGAATTCGTAAATTTTTCGATCTGGTCAGTGAAAGACCGGATGCGATCTCACTTGGTGTGGGAGAACCGGATTTTGATACACCGTGGAGAATCAGGGAAGAGGGTATCTATACACTTGAACGTGGCAGAACTTTTTATACTTCCAATGCGGGGTTAAAAGAACTGCGTGTGGAAATCAGCCGCTATCTGAACCGGAAAATACAGGTGGATTATGATCCGGAAAAAGAAATTGTGGTGACAGTCGGTGGAAGTGAGGGAATTGACATTGCACTCCGTGCGATGCTGGATCCGGGAGATGAAGTACTGATCCCGCAGCCGAGTTATGTGTCATATCTTCCCTGCACGGTGCTGGCAGATGGTGTGCCTGTCGTCATTAATTTAAAGGAAGAGAATGCATTTAAACTGACAAAAGAAGAACTGGAAGCTGCGATCACACCGAAGACAAAGATTCTTGTTTTGCCATATCCGAATAATCCGACGGGAGCCATCCTGACGAAAGAGGATCTTGCTGATATTGCGGAAGTTATCAAAGCACATGATCTGTATGTGCTTTCAGATGAGATTTATTCGGAACTTACTTATCAGACCGATCATGTTTCGATTGCGTCACTGCCGGGAATGAAAGAGCGGACATTGGTAATCAATGGATTTTCCAAGGGATTTGCAATGACCGGATGGCGTCTGGGATATATTTGTGCGCCGCAGGTGATTGCAGCGCAGATGACGAAAATTCATCAATTCGCGATTATGTGTGCGCCGACAAACAGTCAGTATGCGGCAATTGAAGGGCTTAGGGGATGCGAAGATGAAGTACAGAGAATGAGGAGAGCCTATAACCAGAGAAGAAGGTATTTACTTCATGAATTTGAAGAAATGTCCCTGCAATGCTTTGAGCCATTTGGCGCATTTTATATATTCCCAAGCATTCAGGAATTTGGCATGACTTCAGAAGAATTTGCTCTGCGTTTTCTGGAAGAAGAAAATGTTGCGGTTGTACCGGGAACAGCATTTGGGGCATGTGGAGAAGGATTCCTTCGGATATCTTATGCTTATTCCTTAGAGGATTTGAAAACAGCAGTTAGAAGACTCCGCAGATTTGTGGAAAGATTACGGAAGGAACAACATTGATTTTCGAAAAAACAGAGTTTTGGTTATTCCAGGGAATTGTAATCAGAATCTGTGTGTGATACTATAAATAAATAGTATCAAAAACAAAGGAGATTTTACGATGAACTTTTTGGAAGAACGGATTGTAAAAGATGGGATTGTAAAAGATGGAAATGTACTGAAAGTAGACAGTTTCCTAAATCATCAGATGGACATTGAGCTGTTTAATGAGATCGGTAAGGAATTTAAGAGACGTTTTGAAGGCAAGAATATTAATAAGATTCTTACAATAGAAGCTTCCGGTATCGGAATTGCCTGTATTGTAGCACAGTATTTTAACGCACCGGTTGTATTTGCGAAGAAGACGAAGAGCATCAATCTGGAAGGTGAGATGTATGTAGCAGAAGTAGAATCTTTTACACACAAATGTAAGAACCAGGTTATTGTTGCGAAGAAATTTTTAAGCGAAGATGACCATGTGCTATTAATTGACGATTTCCTTGCAAACGGATGTGCACTTCAGGGATTGATCCAGATCGTGCAGTCTGCCGGTGCAACCGTAGAAGGCATCGGAATTGCAATTGAGAAGGGATTCCAGGCAGGTGGAAGAGTCATCCGTAATCTGGGATTCCAGTTAGAGTCGCTGGCGATCGTTGACAATATGAACACTGAGACAGGAGAAGTTTATTTCAGAGAGCAGTAAAGAAAGACCGGTGCATCAGGTGGTGCACCGGTCTTTTTGAGAGGGTAAAATGAAAAATCTATATAAATTGTTATTCAGTAATTGTCTAGGCGAGGTCCGGCAGACATAAGAGCTACTCCCCAGGCTATACATCCGACGTCCTCTTTAGTTGATACTGTTAGTATATAAGCAAATTGTGACGGCAATATGACAAAAACTGGAAATGTTTATAAAATTTCTTAAGAAAATCTTATCCTAACCTAAAGGATTTTATAATGGTCAGGGAAGGCATTTTTTCTTACAGCGTGTGAATAAATTTCAGGAAATCAGCACGTCCCTGTTCGGTGCATTTATATACACCGGCATCTTCCAGTACGTGTGTGAAGACGTTGCCAACCTCTTTCTGAAGGATTTCCATAACATTTTCTTTTGTAATATTGTCGTAAGTCGGAAGAAATTCTTCTACCCAGTCTGCATGCTTTTCGATTTTTTTGTTTGAACGGATATCTTTGCCATTTACAATGTAATCGGCAAGAAGTTCCAGTTCTTCTTTCAGACGGGATGGAAGTACGGCAAGTCCCATAACTTCGATCAGTCCGATATTTTCCTTCTTAATATGATGATACTGTGCATGCGGGTGATAAACACCTAACGGATGTTCGTCGGTCGTAATGTTGTTGCGAAGTGTCAGATCCAGCTCATAAGTATCACCGTTTTTTCTGGCAATCGGTGTAATCGTGTTGTGCGGTTCACCGTTTGTTTCAGCATAAATAAATGCATCTTCATCCGTATAAGATCTCCAGCAGTTTAATACATGTTCCGCAAGATCGATCAGGCGTGATGTGTCTTTGCTGCGGATGCGAAGTACGGATAATGGCCATTTTACAATACCGGCTTCCACATCTTCATATCCCGGAATCGTTACCGGAAGTTCGATTTTTGCTTTCGCCATGGCGAATGTATAGTGTCCGCCCTGAAAATGATCGTGGCTTAAGATAGAGCCACCGACAATCGGAAGATCGGCATTGGAACCAAGGAAATAATGTGGAAATAATTTGATAAAATCAAATAATTTGGTAAATGCAGCACGGTCGATCTTCATTGGCACATGTTCACCATTAAAGACGATGCAGTGCTCATTATAGTATACATATGGGGAATACTGGAATCCCCAGTTACTCTGATTGATCGTGATCGGAATAATACGGTGGTTTTCTCTCGCCGGATGATTGACTCTTCCGGCGTAACCTTCATTTTCCATGCAAAGCTGACATTTCGGGTAGCTGCTTGCGGCAGCATTTCTTGCGGCAGCGATTGCTTTTGGATCTTTCTCCGGTTTGGATAAATTGATTGTAATGTCAATTTCACCGTATGGAGAATCGACTTTCCACTTCAGGTCTTTTGCTACGCGGTAGCGGCGGATGTAATCACTGTCCTGACTGAATTTATAATAATAGTCCGTTGCTTTTTCTGGGGAAATAGCATATTTTTCCCAGAAAGCTGCCTGTACCTGTGCGGGTCTTGGAAGCAGACAGTTCATAAGCTTTGTGTCGAAGAGATCGCGGTAAACAACGTTGTCTTCAATGATTCCACGTTCTACGGCAATATTTAAAAGGTTTGCAAGGATTGTTTCAAGATCCGGAGAGCCATAAGCCACAGCTTCCGGCTCTTCGTAGTTATCTTCGTGAAAAAGGTCTAACAGAAGATTTGTTGTATAGATCCGTTCACATTCCGGTGTCAGTCCGGTTCTGATTCCATAGTCTACTAAATGTCTGATATTTTCATATAACATCTGAATCCCTCCTAGCTCAGACGGTGTGCGCCATCGCCAACTTCTACAACATAGAACTCAGCAGTGTTTCCGGTCTGCTCTTTATATCCGTTACCAACTTTTTCGATAAATGTATCAACCGCATCATTTTTTACAATGCTGACAGTACATCCGCCGAATCCGCCTCCTGTGATACGGGAACCGATAACGCCCGGGATTTTCCATGCAAGGTCTACGAGAATATCGATTTCTTCGCAGGATACTTCGTAATCATTTTTTAGAGAAATGTGGGATTCGTTCATCAATTTACCAAATTCTTCAATATTGTTTGCTTTCAATGCAGCGACTGCACGGATGGTTCGCTGGTTTTCGTATACAGCATGTTTTGCACGGAGCTGTCTTACAGGATCTTTGATTGTATCTTTGTGTGCTTCGAACTCTGCTTCCGTAAGATCGCCGAGAGTAACGATCGGCATTTCGGATTTCAGTTCTTCCAGAGCAGTTTCACATTCACTTCTGCGGTCATTGTATGCAGAATCTACAAGACTGTGTTTTACTTTACTGTTTGTGATAACGATTTTTGCATCTGGGAGTACAACCGGTGCATATTCGTATTCCAGAGTATTTGTGTCAAGGAAAATCGCATTGTCTTTTTTACCCATGGCACTTGCAAACTGATCCATGATTCCACAGTTGCAACCATTGAAGTTATTTTCAGAATACTGTCCGATCTGTGCAATCTCCGGCATCGTAATCTCATCAAATCCAAACATATCTTTTAACACAATACCTGTCAGTACTTCCAGGGAAGCAGAAGAGGACAGTCCGGAACCGTTTGGAATATCACCGTAAATAGCAATGTCCATTCCCTGCGGAAGTTTGTAGCCGCGTTTCTCGAATGTCCACATCACTCCCTTTGGATAGTTTGTCCAGTCTGCTTTTTCATCTGGTACAAGGTCATCAAGACTTGTCTCAATCACACCAAGGGAAGCGAAGTTTTCAGAATAGAAGCGGAGAACACGGTCGTCTCTTTTTCTTGCTACCGCATAAGTTCCAAGTGTTAATGCACATGGAAATACGTGTCCGCCATTATAATCTGTATGCTCTCCGATCAAGTTTACGCGTCCAGGTGCGAAATACGTGCGGATATCTCCGTCGGCACCGAAAAGATTCTGAAAAGTTTCCATTAATTTCTCTGTCATTTTTTATTCTCCATTCTTTTTTATTTTATAGTTGCGATAAATGCTTTGTTGAACTATGATAATAATAATGAGAAAAATAAACACTCGCAATAAGAATAATAGACAATACTATAAGAATATTGAGGAAGTGGAAAATGCAGATTAATATTGAAGAGAATCAGAAAGAAATCAAGGAACATGGCAGTTACAGTTTCCCGTTAAATGTAGCTGTGGAGCATATTGAGTCCTATGAACAGGGTGCATTTTTGTGGCACTGGCACCCGGAGATCGAGATTACGAAGATCGTATCCGGAGAGATGGAATACCACATTAATGAAAAGATATATAATCTGGAAGAGGGCGAAGGTATGTTTGGAAACAGCCGGACGCTGCATGCCGGATACCGGCGTGACCGGAAGGAATGTACATATTTATCCATTACCTTTCATCCGCGTCTAGTTTACGGATATGAGGGAAGTGTTTTTCACAGTAAATATGTGGAGCCATTGGTTGATGACAGCAGTTTTGCAGCGCTTAAGCTGGAAAAAGATATAGAGTGGCATCAGGACATTTTGCGGCGGATGGTTAAGATCCAGAAACTTATGGATGAACAGCCGGAAGATTATGAGATGCAGATCCAGCAGGAAGTCCTTAGGATCTGGGATTATCTGTACCGGGAATACAGAAAAAGACCGCATGCAAAAGCGGAGAGCGCAGTGCATCTGGAACGTCTCAGGGAAATGCTTTCTTACATGGAACAGAATTACAGCCGTGACATCAATCTGGATGATATAGCAGCACATGTGAATATTTGTAAAAGTGAATGTTGTAGATTTTTTAAGAAACATATGGATATGACCATTCTGGAATATCTGATGTCTCTTCGGATACAGAAAAGTATTCCACTTCTGAAAAAAGGAAAGAGCGTTGCAGAGACAGCCGGACTGGTTGGATTTGCCAGCCCGGCGTATTTTGGCCAGATTTTCAAGCGATACATGCAATGTACACCGAAGTCGATACAGAAGTAATAACAAGATTTAAGCAAATTTGCGGATTTTCAGCGGCACACCAAGGTCAGCGGTCAGCTTTTTACAGGCTTCAATCTGATCTTCAGGGAGAACATCTACAATGGATAATCTTACCGATGGGATCACTTTATGGGCTTCCTGTGCAAAGGAAAGCATAGCTTCAAAAGCTCCTTCGAAACGAGGTCTTGTGACAGCATTGTATTTTTCGGCATCCGGTGCATTCAGACTGATGGAAAGTGCATCGACAACCGGGGCAAATTCCGTAACAATATCTCGTCCGTGCTGAAGATTGCCAAGTCCGTTTGTATTAATGCGGATTTTTACACCGTATTTTTCTTTGGCATATTTTGCGGATGCCAGAAGGATGTCGAGCGCACAGGTCGGTTCTCCATAACCGCAGTAAACAAGCTCATCATAACCGGTAAAATCAAAAGCATCCATGGCAGCTTTAATCTCTTCCAGTGTCGGATCTTTTTTGTGCCAGAGTGTCTCGGCATCACCGACACCGTCTTCGTGACTTCGGATGCAGAAGGTGCATCTGCAGTTGCATTGATTTGTAATGTTTGCGTATACCTGGTTTTTGTATGTGTATAAAATGTCAGCCATTTTTTGTTCTCCTATCTTAAAGTATTTCATTAGAAAGCTGTCTGCGGCAGCTCAAGCAGATAATATTTTAGATTTACTGATATAAAATCAATTCTGCTTTATTTTTGATATGTGCTTTATCCATTGCACCGGCAAGTACAAGGAAAATCACAGCACTTCCACCGGACTGTACAGCGCTTCCTGCAAAAGAAACGATGACAGATATCCAGGAACCAAAGAGGATTCCCTGGGCAAGATAATAACCGGTTGCGGAAATAAGAGCGGCGAGGAAAGGTGCAATGATATTACGTCCGTTCAGCATGCGCCCGTTTTTGCTTGTAAATGGTAATGTGATCAGCATCTTGATTATAATCGTTGCCGGTGCCCACATTGGTGCAGTCAGAAGGTCTGCAAGTCCTCCGCCAATCGCAGCGGCAGCCATCGCATATGGCCTTGGCAGGATCACAGCTGCGACATAGATCAGGGCATCACCGAAGTGGATATATCCACCGTTTGCACCGTAAGGTATATGACAGATATATGCAGTCATCAAGGTGATGATTGCTGCGAATAATCCGGTGACAGTCAATAAAGTAACTGGTTTTTGCTGTTTCTCATTCATTATTAAATCTCCTTTTCTAATCCGGCAGTAAGCATTGCCAGATATTGCTCATAATTTACACCATCATTAGCCGGAATATGTTCCCTGACAGAGTCAGCAAGTGCGGCTTCCAGAAATGTACCGGCGAGTTTAATGGTGGCTGGTACGTCATATCCCCTTGCAATCCCTGCGCTTAAGCAGGAGGCAAAAAGATCTCCGGTTCCGGAATAACTGCTACCGATATATGGAAAAGAGACAAGTGTCTGCATTTCTTTTGTAACATAGAGGTTTCCCATTTTGCGAGTTCCGTCATTATCAGAAAAACGGATTCCGGTTACAATAACTTTAGAAGGCCCGGCTTCACAAAGACTCTGTGCCAACTTCACGATTTCTTTCGTCATAGATTCTGCATCGGAAATGGCAACCAGTTCATGATAAGAAGCATCCGTGAGCAATGTCAGCTCTGTCAGATTTGGTGTGATAATGTCAGCGGTCATGGCAAGTTTTTTCATTTTGCGTAACAATTCAGGTGTGAACATTGCATAAGTCCGTCCGTCATCACCCATAACCGGATCGACTAATAAGAATGTGTCCGGTGTGTCAAATGTTTCTACGAAATGAAAAATCTGGTCAATCTGTTGCTCACTTGCTACGAATCCGGTGTAAATACCATCGAAAGTCTGTCCCATCTTTTCCCATTCGCTTCGAAAATACTCCATCTTCTCTGTGTAATCATCACAATAATAACTCGGATAACCGGTCTGAGCGGATAACACTGCTGTCGGCAGTGGACAGGGCTGCACTCCCATAGCGGCAATGACAGAGATTGCTGCGGTAAGAGAACACCTGCCGAATCCGGATAAATCATTGATCACGGCAATTTTTTTTGTCATAGTGTAACTTCCCTTCGTCAAAACTACACTTATCTTAGCACTAAAGTGGTGTGTTTGAAAAAGCCAGATATAACAAAACTAAGCAAGCCAGTTAAAGGAGATAAAACAACAGATTGAAGATGGGCTGTTTGTAAGTGCATTGATTGGCGTTATAATGGCTGCTTGTGATGTGTCTTTTTCAGGATCTGTCGGTGGCTGCCAGGGAGAAGTAGGAGTATCCAGTGCAATTACATCAGCAGGTATGGCCAGTATTTTCACTGAAGATAAGGAAGCAATTATGCATGCAATGGCTATTTGTATGAAGAATTTGCTGGGACTTGTGTGTGATCCGATAGCAGCACCGATTGAAGTTCCATGTATAAAGCGAAATGCAGTTGGTGTGGCAAATGCTTATATTTCTTCCGATATGGCTTTGGCAGGAGTAAGAAGCTTTATTCCGCCGGACGAGGTGATCGATGCACTGATTGATGTAGAGAAGCGCCTGCCATCAGAATTAAAGTGTGCAACAATAGGTGGACTGGCATGTACCAAAACAGCTGTATGTACACGAAAAAAATTAACGCAGTAGATTTTTAACATAGAACCCTATAATATGAAAATGAAAAGAGACTTACGCATGAATGAGATGCTCCCCTTCTATGGAGTGTACAAACAGAGTGCAGTCTCTTTTTCATTGTTTATAGACAAAAAATATGATAAAATATGTGAGAATTTTAACCTGATAATATTGTATAAGAAGGAACAGAAGAGAAAATGGAAAATCTGATATTTAGTTTAAATGCAACCGTCCCGATTTTTTTACTTATGATCCTGGGACTATTATTTCACAAAATCGGATGGATTGATGATGTATTTGCACAGAAAATGAACAAATTCGTATTTGTGGTTCCGCTTCCGCTTTTAGTGTTTAGTGATCTGGCCACAGTCGATTTTCACGAAGTATGGAATATGAAATTTGTATTGTTTTGTTTTCTGGCAACATTTCTCAGTATTACACTGGTATCATTTATGTCACTGGGGTTAAAAGAAAGAGCTTTGAGAGGAGAATTTATTCAGGCATCCTACAGAAGCAGTGCTGCACTTCTTGGAATTGCATTTATACAGAATATATACGGAAATGCAGGAATGGCACCGGTTATGATCATTGGAAGTGTGCCGCTTTATAATATTATGGCAGTATTGGTGTTATCCATTTTTAAGCCGGGACAGAGTGGACTTGATAAGGCTGTTTTAAAAAGAACAGCAAAAGGTATTGTGACGAATCCGATTATTTTAGGAATTGTGGCAGGACTTCTCTGGTCTGCACTGGGACTTAAGATGCCACATATTATGCAGAAGACGGTAACAAATATTGGCGGTGTTGCAACGCCGATGGGGCTTATGGCAATGGGAGCTACTTTCGATATAAAGAAGGCATTTGCAAAAGTGAAACCGGCAGCAGTTGCGACGTTTATGAAATTAATCGGTCTTGCAGCAATCTTTCTTCCAATTGCGATTACATTGGGGTTCCGAAGAGAAGAACTGGTGGCGATACTGGTAATGCTGGGATCAGCGACAACCGTAAGCTGTTTTGTTATGGCGAAAAATATGGGACATGAAGGAGTCCTTAGTTCCAGTGTTGTAATGCTTACTACCCTGTTCAGCGCATTCACACTGACAGGATGGCTGTACATATTAAAAAGCATGAACTTTATATAATGTGATGCCAGGGTCAAAAGCCTGAAACCACGATGTGCTCGCACATGAGTGGTTTTATGGCTTAGTGACCCGCCCCGATATGAGCATAAAAGTGGAGCGCAGGCTTCACGATATGCGAATATTGGGTAGAATTGTGAGAGTACGCAGTACGGAACAATTCGTATGGCATCTTTTTGTGCAAATCAAACCTTAAGGATTTCTGAAATCTGTGTAAAATCCTTGACAAAAACAGAATCGATAGATATGATGTTTAGTGAGTTTATACGTAAAGGCGTTGAAGAAGAGGAGTATGTATCATTCCCTGCCAGAGAGAACTGTCCGCAGGCTGGAAGGCAGTTTCAGAATCAGAAGATACAGAAGGTAGCTTTGGATGCCGGATATCTGAAACGACAGGTTACGAACTGGTCAGTAGATTTAGAGATCAGAGGAACAAGTAGGATATCCCGGAGTCGTTCCCGTTAAAGAATAAGATGAGAGATATGGAAGAGTTTCTTCTATATAATAAAGGTGGTACCGCGGTTACAGTCGCCCTTTACGTGTGTAAAGGGCGTTTTTAATTGTCCAAATGTGACCAAAGTGTGAAATAAGAACTTATGAGGAATTATGAGGAGGAAACAATGAGTCAGAACTTAGAGACCACATACAATCCAAAAGAGATTGAATCAAAATTATATGAAAAATGGTGTGAAAACCAGTATTTTCATGCAGAAGTAGACAGAAGTAAGAAACCATTTACAACAGTAATGCCGCCACCGAATATTACCGGTAAGCTGCATATGGGACATGCTTTAGACAATACACTGCAGGACATTCTGATCCGTTATAAGAGAATGCAGGGGTATAATGCTCTGTGGATTCCGGGAACAGATCATGCAGCAATCTCTACAGAAGTAAAAGTTACCAATCAGTTAAAAGAAGAAGGAATTGATAAAAAAGAACTTGGAAGAGAGAAATTCTTAGAGAGAACATGGCAGTGGAAAGAAGAGTATGCCGGAACAATCGAAGGACAGTTAAAGAAACTTGGTGTTTCCTGTGACTGGGACAGAGAGCGTTTCACAATGGATGAAGGCTGCTCCAAGGCTGTAGAGCAGGTATTTATCAACCTGCATGAGAAAGGATTTATTTACAAAGGATCCCGTATCATTAACTGGTGTCCGGTATGTAAGACATCCCTTTCTGATGCGGAAGTAGAGCATGAAGAACAGGATGGATTCTTCTGGCATATCAAATATCCGATTGTTGGAACAGATGACTTCCTTGAGATTGCGACAACACGTCCGGAGACAATGCTTGGAGATACGGCGATTGCAGTACATCCGGATGATGAGAGATACAAAGATATCGTAGGAAAAAAATGCCTTCTGCCGCTGACAGACAGAGAGATTCCGATCGTTGCAGATTATTATGTAGACAAAGAATTCGGAACAGGCGCTGTTAAGATTACACCGGCTCACGACCCGAACGACTTTGAAGTCGGAAAACGCCATAATCTGCCGGAGATCAATGTCATGAACGATGATGCGACGATCAACGAACAGTATGGTGGTAAATATGCAGGTATGGATCGTTACGAAGCAAGAAAAGCAATGGTTGCTGATCTGGAAGAGCAGGGATATCTTGTAAAGGTTGTTCCGCACTCTCATAATGTTGGAACACATGACCGTTGCCACACAACGGTTGAACCGATGGTAAAACAGCAGTGGTTTGTGAAGATGGACGAACTCGCAAAACCGGCGATCAATGCGATCAAGACTGGCGAATTAAAATTCGTTCCGGAGCGTTTTAACAAGATTTATCTGCACTGGCTGGAAAATATCCGTGACTGGTGTATTTCTCGCCAGATCTGGTGGGGACACAGAATCCCGGCTTACTACTGTGATGACTGCGGAGAAGTTGTTGTATCTCACGGTATGCCGGAAAAATGCCCGAAATGCGGATGTACACATCTGACACAGGACGAAGATACACTGGATACATGGTTCAGTTCAGCGCTGTGGCCGTTCTCAACACTTGGATGGCCGGATCAGAGCGAAGATCTGGATTATTTCTATCCGACAGATGTGCTTGTAACAGGATATGATATTATCTTCTTCTGGGTAATCCGAATGGTATTCTCAGGATATGCACATACTGGAAAAGCGCCGTTCCATACCGTATTTATTCATGGACTGGTAAGAGATTCACAGGGACGTAAGATGAGTAAGTCTCTTGGAAATGGTATCGATCCACTGGAAATCATCGACCAGTATGGAGCAGATGCGCTGCGTATGACACTGATTACCGGTAATGCACCTGGTAACGATATGCGTTTCTATAATGAAAGAGTTGAGGCAAGCCGAAACTTTGCAAATAAAATATGGAATGCGTCACGTTTCATTATGATGAACCTGGATGAGAAGAAATTAGAAGAACCTGCAAAAGACAGCTTGCATCCGTCAGATCAGTGGATCTTATCAAAATGCAACACATTGATTAAAGATGTGACAGAAAACATGGATAAATTCGAACTCGGAATTGCATTGTCTAAGCTGTATGACTTCATCTGGGATGAGTTCTGTGACTGGTATATCGAGCTTGCAAAATATCGTATTTACCATGCAGAAGAAGATCCAAAGGGAGCAAATGACGCACTCTGGACATTAAGAGAAGTTCTGAAAGACTCTCTGAAATTACTGCATCCGTATATGCCATTTGTAACAGAAGAGATTTACGGCAAACTGATTCCGGAAGAGGAGTCGCTGATGATGTCTGCATGGCCGGAATATGACGAAGCTCTGAACTTCCCGGAAGCTGAGCATATTGTAGATCACTACAAAGAGATTGTACGTGGTATCCGTAATGTACGTGCAGAGATGAACGTTCCGAATTCAAGAAAAGCAACTGCGTATGTAGTTTGCGAAGATCAGACATTATGCGATGGACTCGCATTTATGACAAATTCTGCAAAACAGATGGCTTCTGTGCTGGATCTTGTCATTCAGAAAGATAAAGCAGGAATTGCAGACGACGCAGTATCCGTAGTTGTTCCGGATGCAACTGTATACGTTCCGCTAGAAGAACTGATTGACTTCAATCAGGAAATCGAACGTCTGACCAAAGAAGAAACTCGTTTAAATAAAGAGATTGCCCGTGCACAGGGAATGTTAAATAATGAAAAATTTGTAAGCAAAGCACCGGAAGCAAAAGTTCAGGAAGAACGTGAGAAACTGGAAACTTACAAACAGATGAAAGCACAGGTATCTGAAAGACTGGAAGGACTGAAAGCAAAACAGTCCAAATAAACTAGAAGATATGTAAGGGGATATTATGAAAAAAATTCATATTAAAAAACCGGATATTAAAGGTGCAATTGACAAATTAAAGAATTTGAAAAAAGAAGACGTTATTCGCCACTTTAAGGCACGAAAGGAGCGGCGTGCGAGAATTATTGAAGCACGCCGCAACAGTGCATTTGCAAGGAAAATGCAGCCTGTTTATAAATTTATGAATCGTTTTTCGCTGGTGTTCCATGCGCTGCTTGCATGTATCATCAACTTCGCAATTGAGGCGATTTCCCGTCATTCACTCGTAGAAGCGTGGATTTATATGACGGGATCCCCTTTGGTATTTTTGTATAATTCATTTATGATATTTGTCACATTTTCCATTGTATATTTGTTCAAGCGGAGAGTGTTTGTCCGGATTATTATCAGTGTATTCTGGATGATTCTTGGTATAGCAAACGGCTATATGCTGCTAAAGCGTGTTACTCCATTTAATGCGCAGGATTTGAAGATTGCATCAGACGGATTATCGCTGATCAATAAATATCTGGACGGATTTGAGATTATATTATTTATCGTAGGAATCGCGGCGGTTGTTGTATGGATGATTTCTATGTGGAGACGTGGCGGACAGTATGATGGAAAGATTCACCACGTTCGTGCATTGATTGGAATTGTTGTATGTGCAGTGTTATATGTATTTGTTTCCAATCAGGCAGTAGACAAAAGAGTCGTATCCACATATTTCGGAAATATCGCATTTGCATATGAAGACTACGGACTTCCGTACTGCTTCATGGCAAGTGTGTTCAACACCGGAATTGATGAGCCGAGCGGCTACAGTAAGAAAACGATGGAAGAGATCGGACAGAATGGAAAACTTACTGAATCTAAGATCACAAATGCAAAGACGAAGAAGACAAAACCGAATATTTTATTTGTTCAGCTGGAATCTTATTTCGATGTAGATAATGCAGAATTTTTCAAGACATCTCAGGATGTGTGCCCGAATCTTCATAAGATGTTTAAGAAATATTCGACCGGATATTTCAAGGTACCATCGGTAGGAGCCGGAACAGCGAACACAGAGTTTGAGGTGCTGACCGGAATGAATTTACGTTATTTCGGACCGGGAGAATATCCATATAAGACAATGCTGAAGGATCATACGTGCGAGAGTGCGGCTACTGCATTAGGAAAATTAGGATACGGAACGCATGCGTTGCATAATAATGGCGGTAATTTCTACAGCCGTGCGAGAGTATTTAATAATATTGGATTTGACAGTTTTACGAGTAAGGAATTTATGAACATTTTGCAGCTTACAGAGAATGGCTGGGCGAAAGATGCCGTGCTTGTACAGCATATTATGGATGCGATGGATTCAACAAAAGAAAATGATTTCGTATTTACAGTCAGCCTGCAGGGACATGGTGATTACCCGACAGAGAAAGTAATCCAGAATCCGAGAATTACAGTATCGGGGATCGATGATGAGGCATTGAAGAATAAATGGGAATACTATGTAAATCAGGTTTATGAGATGGATCAGTTTGCCGGTAATCTGATTAAGGCAGTAGAGAAGAGAAAAGAACCGACCGTTGTAGTTTTCTACGGCGATCATCTTCCGACAATGGGCTTAAAAGCAGAAGACTTAAAGAGCCGGTATCTCTACAATACGAACTATGTCATCTGGGATAATATCGGGCTTAAGAAACAGGACAGAAATATTCCGTCTTACCAGATCATGTCAGAAGTATTTGAACGTCTGGGAATCCATTCCGGAACATTGTTCAACTATCATCAGACAAGAAGAAAGACGAAGAATTATCTGTCCGACCTGGAGCTTTTACAGTACGATATCCTTTATGGCAAACAGTATGTTTACAATGGCAAGAAACCGATCACAGAAGGACATATGAAGATGGGAATCCGCAATGTAACATTGAAAAATGTTGTACCGCATCTCGATGAAGGTTACAGTCTGTATGGCGAAAACTTTACCAAATCGAGCAAAGTATTTGTAAATGACGAGAAGCAGGATTCTACGTTTCTGAATAATACGAGAATTGACCTGGATGAGACAGAACTTAAGAATGGAGATAAGATCTCGATTGTACAAATGGGATCTAGCGATACGGTATTCAGAAAGTCAGATGAATATATTTATAAGGATGGAAAACTGACAGTACAAAAAGGAACAGGAACCGATACAACCAAGTCCTGGGTACCACAGGCCGACGGAGATAAATAATGAAACATCAAATACCGTCTAATTACAGGGAAGCTGTCGATTATATCGAAGAGCTTCCCAAGTTTACGGAAAAACATCCGTTAAAGCATACAAAAAAATATTTGGAAAAATTACAGAATCCGGCAGAGAACTGCAAAGTCATCCATGTGGCAGGTACGAATGGAAAAGGTTCCGTATGTGCTTATCTGCAGGCTGTTTTACAGGCAGAAGGGAAAAAAACAGGATTTTTCACATCGCCACATCTGATCAAGATCAATGAACGAATACAGATTGACAGAGAAGAGATTTCCGATGATACATTTTATGATGTATTCTGTGAAGCGTATCATGTAGCACAGGAAATGGAGCAGGAAGGTGAAGGACATCCTTCTTATTTTGAATTCCTGTTTGGCATGGGAATGAAAGCCTTTGAAAAGGCAGGCGTAGAATATATCATTTTGGAAACAGGACTCGGTGGCAGACTGGATGCGACCAATGCTGTGGAAAGTCCAGTTCTTACAGTTATCACATCCATCAGTCTGGATCACACAGCAATTCTGGGTGATACAATTGAGAAAATTGCTTTTGAAAAAGCAGGGATTATCAAGGAAGGAGTTCCGGTTATTTTTGACGGAAGCCGGGCAGAGGCGACGGAAGTGATACGGCGCCAGGCGGAGAAAATGCACGCACCTTGCAGAAAAATCTCGAAAAATGCGTTCGAAATCCGTGAAGTTACGAGAAACCATATTGCATTTTCAAGGCGAAATGCTTATGATAAAGATGTTATCTGGCAGGTTCCAATCTGCGGATGTTATCAGGTAATGAATGCGCAGATTGCGCTGGAAGCACTGGAATGTCTGTTAGGAAACTGTGAGAGCGAACCGGACAGAAGGAAGAAGTGGGTTGATGCCGTCGCATCCATTCACTGGGAAGGGCGTATGGAAGAAGTAGCGGAGCATGTGCTTGTAGACGGAGCGCATAATCCGGGTGCGATCGAAGCGTTTGTGGAGAGTATACACCTTTTGTATCCGGAACCGGAACCATTGCCGATAGTAGTATTTTCTGCTGTGGCGGACAAAGACTACGAGTGGATGATTGCATATCTGTGCAGGTATCTGCCGGCAAAGTTATATATTGTAACAGAGATCCCTGACAAACGGAGAGTGTCAGCCGAAGAACTTAAGAAAGTATTTGAAAGATATACGGACTGTGAAGTTGTGGCTAAAAGCGATATAGGGGATGCCCTTAAGGAAGCTTATGACAGACGGGGAGAGAGTGAGATTTACTGTCTCGGATCTTTGTATCTTGTGGGAGCTATAAAAGAACGAATAGCAGGAGGTAACAATCATGCTGAATTACGATGAAGAAGTGAAGAAGTTTCAGCCGAGTCTGGAAGTAGAAGATATCGAGGGCGCGGTGTATCAGGAAGACTTAAGTGATATGACAGACATTATACGAGAGATGATGGAACAGACGAAATAAAGGGGATTATATGGATTATTCAACGAAACTCGTGTACCAGTCCAACTACTGGTATAATGATGGTCTGAAGCGTGCGAATATCCGGGATCTGTCCGGAGCAATTCTATCGCTCAGACGTAGTTTACAATATAATAATGCGAATGTAGCAGCCAGAAACCTTCTCGGTCTTGTTTATTATGGCAGAGGAGAAGTGGTAGAAGCACTTGTAGAATGGATTCTCAGTAAGAATTTCCAATCCAAAGATAATATTGCCAATTATTTTATTAAAAAGGTACAGGAAGTTCCGGGAGAGCTGGAGCAGGTGAACCAAGCAGTCAAAAAATATAACCAGAGTATTGAATATGCCAGACAGGGTGGCGATGATATTGCGATCATACAGCTTAAGAAAGCAGTTGCCACGCATCCGGGTTATGTAAAAGCACGCCAGCTTCTGGCACTTCTGTATCTGAAGAATGAACAGTATTCTATGGCGAGACAGGAGATCCGTGTAGCGCACAGGCTAGATACGACAGATCCGGTGACACTTCGATATATGCATGAACTGAATCAGATCCGAAAGAGCAGAACTGTCAGAATAAAAGATAAGAAAAAAGAAGATTTTGTTTCTTACAATCTGGGAAATGAGACGATCATTCAGCCGGCATCCGGTAATTTTAAAGAAAATCTGGGGCTGCATACAGTTCTGAATATTTTGATCGGACTTGCGGTCGGTGTTGCGGTTATGTGGTTTCTGATCCTTCCGGCGGTATCTAATTCAAGACAGAAGACTGTCAACAAGCAGACGGCTTCGTTCAGTGACCAGATCGCAACGCAGGATGCGCAGATTAGTGCACTTAAGAAAGAACTGGAAACTTACCGCTCTTCCGACAAGAAGAATAAGAAATCAAAAGCAACCGCAGCTACAACACAGGAAAGCTATGAGGCGGTGATGAACATTGCTGATCATTACAAAGCCGGTGATATGAGTAATGCGGATATGCTGGCAGAGCTTCTGAAAGTGAATAAGAGCACACTTGGCACACAGGGAAAGAAACAATTTGAGCAGATTACATCATCACTTTATCCGACAATGTGCCAGAGATTATTTGCTACTGCGACAGCAAATTATGATGTGGCAAATTATGATACCGCGATCAGTAATCTGGATCAGATCATGCAGATGGACCAGGGTTACAATGATGGAAAAGCAATGCTCCTTCTTGCACAATGCTATGAAAAACAGAATAAGACAGGCAAGGCTAATACATACTATCAGAAGATTGTCGATAAGTACAGCGGAAAAGAAGCGGCTACAACAGCGAAAGAGGCATTGAATAAACAGAATAAACAAAACTAAATAAATATATGAATGTAATTACGAAAGAAAAGGATATGCGAAGAAGCATGTCCTTTTTCTTTACTCAAAAAAGGAGGACACACAATGAAATATGAAGTGCAGGAGAACTGTCTTACTATTTTTCTCCCCGGAGAACTGGATCATCACAATGCAGAAGAAATCCGGAAACGTTCCGATTATCTGATCGACCAGAATCATATCCGGTATGTGATCTTTGATTTTACGGATACGACATTTATGGACAGCTCCGGAATAGGTGTCATTATGGGGAGATATAAACGAATTTATATGCTGGGAGGAGAGGTGTGTGCCGTGCATACAAGTGAAAGAATGAAAAAAATACTGACAATGTCAGGAGTAACCAGGATCATGCAGATTTATGAGGAGGACAGGTAGATGGAAAATACGAATGAAATGGAACTTATTTTTGACAGCCGCTCGGCAAATGAATCTTTTGCCAGAGTAACTGTTGCATCCTTTATGACATCACTGAATCCGACACTGGAAGAAGTGTCGGATGTGAAAACGGCAGTTTCAGAAGCTGTAACAAATGCCATTATACATGGATATGAAAATGAAGTACATAACATCCGCATCCACTGTACAACAGAAGGACAGACTTTATATGTAGAAATCTCTGATCAGGGAAAAGGAATTGAAGATGTAAAGCAGGCAATGGAACCGCTCTTTACAACAAGACCGGAACTGGATCGGTCGGGAATGGGATTTTCCTTTATGGAAGCATTTATGGATCTTTTGGAAGTGGAGTCGGAAGTCGGGAAAGGAACGACGGTAAAGATGGCAAAAACTATTGGTAAAGGACGTAAATTATGGATCACACAATCGCTTTGATCAGAAAATCACATGCGGGCAACCGTACGGCAAGAGCGCAGCTTGTGGAAGAAAATACAGGACTTGTCTGGTGTATTGTGAAACGGTATTTTAACCGGGGGGTGGAAGCAGAAGATTTGTTCCAGATCGGAACGATCGGACTTTTGAAAGCGATCGACAAATTTGATCTGAAATATGAAGTGAAATTTTCAACTTATGCAGTCCCGATGATCGTCGGTGAAATCAAACGCTTTCTGCGGGACGATGGAATGATCAAAGTGAGCAGATCGCTGAAAGAATTGGCATACCGCGGGTATCTCTGTCAGGAAGCACTTGGTAAAAAACTGGGACGCGAGCCATGTATTACAGAAGTTGCTGCAGAGATGCAGGTAGAACCGGAAGAACTGGTACAGGCGTTTGAAGCGACCGGAGAATTGGAATCTCTGCATAAACCAATCTACAGAAAAGACGGACAGGAGCTGACACTGGCAGACAAACTGGCAAGTCCGGCAGAAGAGACGGAAGAAGTGCTGAATCACATGTTTTTGAAAGAATTGCTGGCAAGTCTTAATAAAGAAGAACGAAGGCTGATCTATCTGAGATATTTTGCAGAACGTACACAGTCTCAGGTGGGAGAAGAACTTGGTATTTCGCAGGTACAGGTATCCCGGATGGAGAAAAAAATATTAAAAAGTATGCGGGAACAGATCTGACAGGCATATCTATGAATATTTTTTCTGGAACCATCCATACTAATCACAGAAAGAAGGTGAAAGTATGGATGAAACCAGAAAGAAGTTCCGGATATGCCTGATCTGCGTTGTGGCGGCAGCGGTTCTGACCGGTATGATCTATTATTTTGCAGAGTGTAATGCGGCGGAAAGAGAGACGGAAGGAACGCTGGTAGATAGAAGGTGGGAGGCAGAAAGTGGCATCGAACAGTGAAACAATCTATATTAAGGCAGGTCGTAATACAGAAGTAAAGAAACCGGACATAACATTGGGAGAAGTGCTGGAGATTACATGCGTGAATCCATCAATGGAAGCAAAAGTCCGGTCTCTTCGCCTGTTAAAAGGAATCAACGGTCGTGTAGCGGTATCGGTTCTGAAAGTCGTTTCTATGATACAGGAAGTGTATCCGAACGCGGACGTGCAGAGTATCGGAGAGCCGGATTTTATTGTAACCTATGAAGAGCCGGGGAAAGGCAGCAGATTCATGCAGCGCGTAAAAGTCGTGTTTGTGTCAGTGCTGAGTTTTTTCGGTGCGGCATTTTCCATCATGGCATTTAATAACGATGTGGATGCACCCAAACTTTTCGACCAGATATACACACAGATCATGGGGAATAAACCGGATGGCTTTACCATACTGGAACTGACATACAGTCTAGGGCTTGCAGTTGGAATATTGATCTTCTTCAATCATTTTGGAAAGAAGAAATTTACCGTTGATCCGACACCGATGGAAGTAGAGATGCGGCTGTATGAAAATGATATTCAGACAACCCTGATTGAAACATATTCGAGAAAGGAGAGGGAGCTTCATGTGGATCAGACAGATTCTTCTTGCAGTCATAGGAAGTAGTGCAGGTGCGGTGGCAGCGGGTGGTCTGTTTGCATTTATCGCAGAACTTGGCGTAATCTCGGATTTCGCAGACCGGACACACACAGGAGATAAGATCCAGTGGTACGAAACATGTGTAATGCTTGGCGGTATTTTGGGCAATCTGTTCTGGCTCTGGCAGATACCGCTTCATGGCGGTGTGATACTGCTGGCGGCGGTGGGGATATTTTCAGGGATGTTTGTCGGCTGCTGGGCAATGGCGCTGGCAGAGATCCTGAATCTGTTCCCGGTATTTATGCGGCGTTTTAATCTGGTGAACTGCCTTGCAGGTATTATTTTAGGAATCGCAGCCGGGAAAACACTCGGATGTATATGGATACTTTTACAGGAGGCGAAATGACAGAATGTTAAGTAATGAGATAAATGACAAAAAAGCGCAGGAAATGAAAAAAGAAAACTACAAAAAATATGTAAAACAGAAAACACCGGTGCATGCACTTGAAACAAATATGTTCCGCGCATTCCTGACCGGCGGAATCGTCTGTACGATCGGGGAATTTTTACTGAATTGGTGTGAAAATATGGGAATGACCAAAGAAATCGGTGGAAGCTGGTGTTCATTGATACTGGTATTTTTAAGTGTTCTGCTGACAGGATTCAATATTTACCCGAAGATTGCAAAATGGGGAGGCGCAGGGGCACTTGTTCCGATTACCGGATTTGCCAATTCGGTAGCAGCACCGGCAATTGAATATAAAAAAGAAGGACAGGTCATGGGTATTGGCTGCAAGATTTTTACAATCGCAGGACCGGTGATTTTATATGGAATCTTCACCAGCTGGGTACTGGGTATTGTTTACTGTATTTTCGGGAAAGGAGTCTGAAGATGCAAAAAGGAAAACAGAGTATTATTTTAAAAAAAGGACCATATCTTATAAGCAGTGCATCTGTTGTTGGGAAAAAAGAAGGAGAAGGTCCGCTTGGGGAGTTATTTGATATTATAGAAGAAACTGATCTTTTCGGAGAAGACAGCTGGGAAGAGGCAGAGAGTACAATGCAGAAGGAAGCATGCCAGATTGCGCTCGGAAAAGCAGGTCTTAAACCGGAGGACATCCGGCTGACATTTGGAGGTGATCTGCTACGGCAGGGAATTGTCACATCTATGGGAGCAAGACAATTTGAAATCCCACTGTTCGGTCTGTATGGCGCCTGTTCTACTTCTGGTGAAGCACTTGCACTGGGAGCTATGTGCGTGGGGGCAGGCTATGGCGAGTATATGCTTGCTGTAACATCCAGTCATTTTGCCTGTGCGGAAAAAGAATTCCGCTTTCCGCTCGGTTATGCCAGCCAGCGCCCCTTGAGCGCGCAGTGGACTGTGACCGGAAGTGGTGCATTCATCATCGGTGCGGATGGAGCACAGAAGAAAAGTCGTGTGAAGATCACTGGAATTACAACAGGAAAGATCATTGATTACGGCTTAAAAGATTCCCAGAATATGGGGGCTTGTATGGCGCCGGCGGCATGTGATACAATCTGGCAGCATCTTAAAGATTTTGGAAGACAGCCCGAAGATTATGACCGGATCATAACCGGAGATCTTGGCTATGTCGGACAGAGTATTCTATTTGACCTGATGAGAAAAAAAGATATAGATATTAAAAAGATGCATATGGACTGCGGAATGCAGATTTTTGATCAGAGTACGCAGGATACACATGCCGGGGGCAGTGGATGTGGCTGTGCTGCGACAACGCTCAGTGCTTATATTCTGCCGAAAATAGAAAGCGGTGAATGGAATCGTGTATTGTTTGTGCCGACCGGGGCTCTTATGTCTACGGTTAGTTACAACGAGGGAGCGAGTGTGCCGGGGATCGCACATGCGATCGTACTGGAACATGCATAGCATGTGATATAAATGAACGCTTTGGCAGGAGAGAGTATTTCTTCTGCAATTTTACAAAAAAGAAAGGCAGGAAATAAGATGGAATATATCAATGCATTCTGGGTGGGCGGTTTAATCTGTGCGTTGGTGCAGATTCTGTTAGACCGGACGAAACTGATGCCCGGGCGGATCATGGTTCTTCTGGTGTGTACCGGGGCAGTACTTGGCACACTTGGAATTTATGAACCAATTCAGGAATATGCGGGCGCCGGTGCGAGCGTTCCCCTTACAGGATTCGGAAATCTCCTATGGCAAGGTGTCAGAAAGGCGGTTGACGAAGAAGGCGTGATCGGAATTTTTCTGGGAGGGTTCCAGGCGAGTGCGGCGGGAATTGCCGGTGCTTTAATATTTGGATATCTGGCTTCGCTTATATTTGAGCCGAAAATGAAGGAGTAATTGAAAAAGAGATACCAAAAAGATATTAAAAAAATCGAAAAAAAGATTGTGTTCTTCTATAACAAATGGTATTGTAAAAATAGTGAGCTTGTTAAGAATAAATTAAGAAATTGTAAAAAAATAAGCTTAAAAAACAGCATAAGGGACATATTTGTAGGAGGAAGACAATGAATTATGTAGATATACTGATACCTTTTGTCGGTGGTCTTGGAATGTTTATTTATGGTATGCAGATCATGGCACAGGGACTGGAGAATGCAGCGGGAAGCAAGATGAAATCACTGCTGGAAGTGCTGACGAAGAACAAACTGATGGGAGTGTTACTGGGAGCTGCGATCACAGCAGTCATTCAGAGCTCTTCAGCGACAACCGTCATGGTCGTTGGTTTTGTTAATGCCGGAATCATGAACCTGACCCAGGCAATGGGAGTGATCATGGGTGCCAACGTTGGTACAACCGTTACCGGATGGCTCGTATCTTCCGTAGAGTGGGCAGAATTTTTAAGCCCGGAGAAGCTAGCACCGATCGCAGTGATTATCGGTGTGGTTATCATGTTGACAGGCAAGAGACGTACATCCAAAGAGATCGCCAATATTATTGTTGGCTTTGGTTTACTTTTTATCGGTATTTCTACGATGTCATCAGCAGTAGAGCCGCTGAAAGAATTTGACGGATTTGTACAGATGTTTGTTACATTAGGAAAGAATCCGATCCTCGGTATTCTGGCTGGAGCGCTTGTGACGGCAGTGATTCAGAGTTCTTCCGCATCGGTTGGTATTCTGCAGAGTCTTGCAGCAGCGGGATTGGTACCATTCAGTGCAGCTATTTATATTATCATGGGACAGAATATCGGTACTTGTATTACAGCAATTTTATCCAGTGTAGGTGCGAAAAAGAATGCGAAGGCAGCAGCACTTATGCACCTGATCTTTAATATCATCGGAACGATTATTTTCAGTATCATTGCAATCGTTTACTTTACCGTGCTGAATCCACAGGCAGGAACAGGAAATATTACACAGACAGAGATCAGTATGGTGCATACATTCTTCAACATTGCAACGACAGTTATGTTATTCCCGGCATCTAACCTGATCGTGAAAATTGCCAAGAAGATCGGCCGTGTGGATGAAGATGCCAATGATCCGGGAACAGTACTTCTCGATGAACGTATGTTACAGACACCGGGTATTGCCCTGCAGTCTGCGGTAAAAGAAACCGTTCGTATGGGTGAGATCGTAAGGAGATCCATTGAAGTTGCAAAAGATGTACTGTATACACAGGATCAGGAAGCAATTGATATTTTGAAAAATGATGAGAGTGATGTTGACAGACTCTGTGCGGGAATTACCAATTATACGATCAAATTATCTTCCTTACAGATCAGTGAGAAAGAGCATCAGGAAGCAGCACATCTGTTACAGGTGCTTTCCGATATGGAACGTGTCAGTGATTACTGTGAAAATATCTCTGAGTTTGCAGAGACACTCCGAGATAAGAAAGCATCCTTCTCTGAGACAGCAAAGAAGCAGTTAAAAGAAATGATTGAGGAGACTGCGAAAAGCTATTTCTATGCACTGGATGCATTTAAAGAGCAGAGCCATGAGAAGGCACTGCGCGTTATTGAAAAAGAGACAAAAGTGGATGACCTTGAGGTGAAACTGCGGAGCCGTCATATTAAGAGACTGTCTAATAATGAATGTAATACAGAAGCGGGTATTGTATTCTTAGATACGCTGGTTTGTATGGAACGTATTTCTGACCATGCAAGAAATATCGCAGAAGAAGTACTCGAAGAGTAATCAGCGGATAAAACTCGCAAAGTGTATTTTATCCGTTGTGAGTAAGACATCTGGACTCGAATAAAAAAATTGGGAAAAAAATGTCATGTATCAGCAGGAACCGGTACATGACATTTTTTGTATCTTTGTTTACATTTTACATGAATATCGAATTTTAATCATTATAAGAATGTTCGTGAACTTCCGACAGCCATTCCAAGGCCTGCGTAAGTCCATCCGCGGAAAATTCAAATTCCTTCCATTCTTTCTTCTCATCAGCAGTCTTCTCGAAACAATATGGTTCCGGATAGGCACATGCTTTTAATGTATCCTCATCTTTTTGCAATAAATAGCGCATACCGTGATGAGAACCGGTATAGACTTCTTTTTTTAAAAACTGTAAAGATAATCCGATTGGTTCCAGCATGATAAAACTCCTTTTTATTCTTCTATAATATGGATTTCCAGATAATCAAAATCAATAGAATCTACAAAATTATCCTGATAAAATCTTGTCTTATCGTGGCGTTTAAATTCATCTATCGTAGATTCCAGCCAGATTGGTTTGCTGAGATCAAATTCATAGCAGATCTCTTCCAGTGCGTGAAAGATCTTATGGGTTCTTGTATCATCTGAATCATCACAGATCACAGTGTCCCGAAGCATATGATTGTCTTTAAATTCTTTGCCCCATAAACGAAACATAAGTGTTCCCTCGCTTTCCTGATAATGAAATGAGTATAGTCGTTTTCTGAGAAAAAGTAAACACTTTTAGAGAGTAAACTTTTTATGGAAGTTGCTTTTTGGCAGAAGCTATGATAGGATTTTTCTAAATGACAAGACACATAACAATACAGATGATGTATTGGGTGTAATTATGAGGTGGAAAATGGAAAAAGTAAAGAAAGTGTTGGATCGGATTTTTATTGAAGGGTTAAGTGCGATGGCGCAGGGCTTGTTTGCAACGCTGATCATCGGCACGATCATTCAGCAGATCGGAAGTTTTATTCCCGGGCAGGCAGGAACGATACTGTTTGTAATTGGCAAAGTAGCTGCGTCTCTGACAGGAGCAGGAATTGGTGTTGCAGTTGCTTACAAATTTAATGAAAGCCCGCTGGTTGTTGTATCTGCGGCAACAGCAGGTATGACAGGCGCATTTGCAAGTAAATTGCTGGCAGGAACAGTTCTGGTTGACGGAGCAATGGTTTATTCAGGTCCGGGAGAACCATTAGGTGCATTCCTTGCAGCGTATGTAGGGATTTATTTTGGACATCTTGTTTCCGGAAAAACGAAAGTGGATATTCTTGTAACACCAATTATAAGCATCGGAACAGGTTCTGCTGTAGGGCTGATCCTTGGACCGCCGATTTCCGGATTTATGTTGTGGCTTGGTTCGGTTATTAACTGGGGAACAGAACAGCAGCCATTTTTGATGGGAATCATTGTTTCTGTACTGATGGGAATGATACTGACATTGCCGATCAGTTCGGCGGCACTGGGAATTATTTTGAATTTATCCGGTCTGGCAGCAGGAGCGGCGACGATAGGCTGCTGTTGTAATATGGTTGGATTTGCCGTGGCAAGCTACAGAGAGAATAAGATTGGAGGATTGCTTGCACAGGGAATTGGAACTTCTATGCTGCAAGTTCCGAATATTGTAAGAAAACCGATAATCTGGCTTCCGGTGATCCTGTCCAGCGCGGTTTTAGGACCGACAGGCACAGTTCTTCTGCATATGACAGGTAATGCAACCGGATCAGGAATGGGAACGGCAGGATTGGTAGGGCAGATTATGACCTGGCAGACGATGATCGCAAGTGAGACAGGAGCGGTTGTATTGTTGAAGATTCTGCTGATACAGATTGTGCTTCCGGCAGTCGTAACACTGGGAATCAGTGAATGGATGCGAAAAAAAGGATGGATTCAATTCGGAGACATGAAATTGGATTTCTAAATGCACAGGACATGAATTCATGGTATACTGTTAAAAGGTAACGAAAGAAGAGAAAACAGAAAGCGGGGATGTTAGCAATGATAGGAACCGGAAGAATTCATGTATATTACGGAACAGGAAAAGGCAAGACAACAGCGGCAGTAGGACAGGTGATCCGGGCAGCGGGCAGCGGACTTAAGGTTCTGATGTTTCAATTCATGAAGAACAATTCTTCCAGTGAGCGTGCAATCCTGGAGCAGATTCCGAATGTAACGTGCCTTCCGGGCAGGGATAAGATCAAATTTTACAATCAGATGAATTCTGATGAACGGGCAGAATTAAAGCATTATAACACGAAAGCATTAGATGAGATAATCAAATTCTGTAGTCCGTTTGACGTATTATTTTTAGATGAGATACTGTGCGCAGTTTCTCTGAATCTTCTGAATGAAGATAAACTGATGAGTTTTCTGGAGCATAAGCCGAGAGGACTGGAGATCATTATGACCGGACATGAAGTGTCAGACCGGATCATCCGTGCTTCCGATTATGTGACGGAGATGAAAAAAGTAAAACATCCATATGACAAGGGACAGTCAGCAAGAGAAGGAATCGAATATTAATCCTTAAAAATCTATTAAAACAGGAACAATTTCTGGCCGCTTATGTTATACTCTTCGGGTGCCGCAAGAAGACTTCGAAGGACGGAAGGAGAGAGGCAATCGTGGAGAATGCAATTAAGAATTACGAAGATGTGGACAGCTGGAAGACCATTATGTTTCTTTATAATTCCGCGTTAAAGGAAGTAGGAACGAAACTGGAGATTCTAAATGACGAATTCCAGCATGTACATCAGTACAATCCGATCGAGCACATTAAGACACGTGTGAAGACACCGGAGAGTATTGTGAAGAAGTTAAAAAGATACGGTTATGAGACATCCATAGAGAATATGGTAAAATACATCAATGATATTGCAGGAGTAAGATTGATCTGTTCATTTACTTCTGATATATACAGATTGGCAGAGATGATTGGAAACCAGAGTGATTTAAAGGTATTATCGATCAAAGATTATATTAAGAATCCGAAAGCAAGCGGCTACAAGAGCTATCACATGCTTGTATCGGTTCCGATTTTCCTGTCAGACAGTGTTGTAGATACAAAGGTAGAGATCCAGATCCGGACGATCGCGATGGATTTCTGGGCAAGTCTGGAGCATAAGATTTATTACAAATTTGAGGGAAATGCGCCGGAATATATCAGCCGGGATCTCAGAGAGTGTGCAGATATGGTGTCAACACTGGATGAGAAGATGCTGTCGTTAAATGAGGCGATCCAGGCGTATGTAGAAGAACAGGAAGAATTAAAAGGACGGAAGAAAAGTGAAGTATCCTAATATTTATCCGGGCAGTTTTATAAACAGACCGAACCGGTTTATTGCTTATGTGGAATGTGCCGGTCGTACAGAGACTGTCCATGTGAAAAATACAGGACGCTGTGCGGAACTTTTGCAGCCGGAGGTACCGGTGTATATACAGAAAAGCGATAACCCTGAGCGTAAGACAGGATGGGATCTTATCGCAGTAGAGAAAGGCGACAGACTTATCAATATGGATTCCCAGGCGCCGAATAAGGCAGCGCAGGAATGGATTTGCGCCGGTGGACTGGTGCCGGATCCGGTACTTGTAAAGCCGGAGTACACATACGAGAATTCCAGATTTGATTTCTATGTGGAGACGAAGAATCAGAAGATTCTGGTGGAAGTTAAAGGAGTTACATTGGAAGAAGACGGTGTAGTCCGGTTTCCGGATGCGCCGAGTGAACGTGCCGTAAAGCATGTACAGGAATTACAGAAAGCAAGAAAAGCGGGGTACGAAGCGTACGTCTTGTTTGTGATACAGATGAAAGGTGTACGCTATTTTACGCCAAACAGGCAGACACATCCGGAATTTGCGGAAGCCTTACAGGAAGCCGCGGATGCAGGAGTAAAGATCCTGGCAAGAGACTGTGTAGTGACGACAGACAGCATGACGCTTGCGGATGAAGTCCCGGTTGTGCTTGGACAGCCTGAGCTTCATGAGATGGCAGAACCATTAACCGGATGGTATAGGAAATACCACCGTGACCTTCCGTGGAGACATCACCCGGATCCGTACAGAATATGGATATCAGAGATTATGCTGCAGCAGACAAGGGTAGAAGCGGTGAAGGGATATTATGATCGCTTTTTACAAGCGTTGCCGACAGTGAAGGATCTGGCAGAGGCGCCGGAAGACAAGCTGCTCAAATTGTGGGAAGGTTTAGGGTATTACAACCGGGTACGCAACATGCAGAAAGCAGCAATCCAGATCATGGAAGAGTATGGCGGTGAATTTCCGGCAGATTATGAGAAAATCCTTGAACTGAAAGGGATCGGAAGCTATACGGCAGGAGCAATCAGTTCATTTGCGTTTGGAATTCCGAAACCGGCAGTAGACGGCAATGTGTTGCGTGTAGTAACGAGAGTTCTGGCAGATGATGCAGATATTATGAAGCAGAGCACGAAGAAGAGGCTGGAGAAAGCGATCGAAGAAGTCATTCCGGCAGATGCGGCCAGTGATTTTAATCAGGGACTGATCGAGCTGGGAGCGATTGTCTGTGTGCCAAATGGCGAACCAAAATGCGGGGAATGTCCACTTAAGAATATATGCCGTGCAGAAAAAGAGGGGCTGACAGATAAGTTACCGGTGAAGAAAAAGGCAAAAGCAAGGCGGATTGAGAAAAAGACCGTTTTTCTGTTTGAAGATCTGCAGGAGATTGCTATCCGTAAAAGACCGGCAAAAGGATTGCTTGCCGGACTCTATGAACTGCCGAATGTAGAAGGGCATCTGACAAGAAAAGAGGCAGAAAACTATTGCCGTTCTATTGGACTTATGCCGGTAAGAATTAAAAAATTACCGGATGCAAAGCACATTTTCAGCCATGTGGAGTGGCAGATGAAAGGTTATCAGATTCAGGTGGATGAGTTGGAGAAGACAAACGAGAAAGGATTTTTGTTCATACATCCGGGAGAGATCCGGGAGAAGTATTCCATCCCATCTGCATTTGCAGCGTATACGAAGGACATTATATGATACCAGAATACCAAGTTCGGCACGGAACAATATGCGGGTATCAAAAAAAGAAGAGGAGTGTGATTAGAAGATTACACTCCACGAAAATAAAAAAGAATCGCAATTGACAGATTGGTTTATAGAGATCAGTCAACTGCGATTCTTTTTATTTTAATATTATATTTTATCTTAGATCGGCTGCTGTGACAGCTTCGGTGCCCGCTTTGTCTGTGTTACATAGATCAGCGGGTAAATCATAAAGGTAAGTGCCACTGCTGCGATCACATCCGTTACAGAGTGCTGCTTTAAGAACATGGTAGACAGAATAATCAGTCCGGCAAGTCCGTAAGAAACAAACTGGATACCGCGGTGTTTTTTCAGTGCCTGGCTGTGTCCGATGGCGATAGCAGCGCCAAGTGAATTATATACATGAATACTTGGCAGTACATTCGTCGGTGTATCGGTGCTGTAAAGCTGTTGTACCAGTCTTGTAAAAACAGTATCGTTCGCAAATGTGTGCGGACGCAGGTTTAATTCATTTGGAAATACTGTGCAGATGATCAGGAAGATCGTCATTCCGGTGAATAAAAATGCTGTAAGCTGATAATATCCTTTCTTATCCGTAAAGAAGAAATATGCGATCGTTACAGCAATAAATAAAAACCATAACAGATACGGAACAATAAAATATTCTACAAACGGGATATAATCGTCAAGTGGTGAGTGGATCAGATAGTAATGGCTGAATCTGTGCTTCTCCAGATAACAGAACCAAGGCATGTAGATAAAGCTATATAATAAAACCCATGCATGACGATACCGCAGGATAAATTGTTTGATTTTCGTAATGGATTGCATAATTACGCCCCTTTATATAACAAGTCTTATCTAAAGATTAGCTGAGTTTCTCAACGGATTATAACATGAAAAGATAGAATCAACAACAATGTTCATCTATTCTTAATAATTTTCACCATGTTTTTCGAAAATCTGCATATCATAACAGCGTTTACCTTCCAGCAATGCCTCAGGTGTACGAAGTGTCCAGACAGCTGTAGGTGTTCCAAAGAATTTCCGTAAGAAAGAAACAGTAAATTTAGGAAGGTTTTTCAGTTTATAAGAAATAAAATCCGGTCTGCCAAGAAAATTAAGAAGCAGGTTTTCGGCAAGAAAACGTAAAAACCAGAGTTCTTTCAGAGGATCCTTCGTAAGTCTGGAAGAAAGCTGTCCACGCAGAACTTCCGGAGCATGCCTGCGATACCAGAAAAGTCCCATCGTATTAAAAGACTGAATCATATAATTTCCATGATAACAGGAAAGAGCCTTATGAACATGCTGACAGATAGCGGTGGAACGACCGGGAATTTTCAATTCGATCAGAAGAGGTACCTGTCCGTTTACCAGTGACAGAACATCTTCAAACAGAGGAATCTGTTCTTCCGTATCCTGGAGACGGCATGTTTTCAGCTCCGGAACTGTCAAATCTTCGATCGTGCCGGATTTTTTACAGACACGGTTCAGAGTATCATCGTGGAAAACAACCAGTCTGCCATCTTTGGTGAGATGAACATCCAGCTCAATGCCATAACCGTGGGAAAGCGCCTGCCGGAACGCGGGCATAGAATTTTCTGGAATTCCATTTTCAATACTGTGATATCCACGATGAGCAAAACAGGTTCCACGATACAATTTTAAAAGTTCCTGCCGTTTGCCTGTCCGGGGGAAAAGCAAAAAGAGAACAAATAAACACAGACAAACAATAAAAATGAGTATTCCGTGATACATAAAATACATCTCCTTAACTTAAAATCAGACGAATTTTCTCAGGTTCCAGAGAACAGGTAATTTCTCGTTTTAAATATACCGGTTCTCCGTCTGTATGGACCGCAAGTGGTTTCGGGCTGGTAAAAGTTGCTTTTTTACATTGATATGTATGGATTCCTTTGAAAAATACATGCCATCCTTTAAAAGCGGTTGGCAAAAGCATAAGAATGACAGCTTTCGGGAATCCTTCTACTACAATAACATCCAGAATATCATCAGAAGGATCTGCTTTTGGACAGAAACGGAATCCACCGCCCTCTGTGCGCTGATTCATAGCCGCAGCGAAATAAACTTTGTGAAAAAGTATTTCTTCTGTATCACCGGACAGCTCCGTAAGCCGAATGTGCATATCACAGGGTGTCATGGTGAAAATCTGGGAAAGTGCAACGCCAACGTAGGAGAGTTTTCCAAGATGCAGCTTATTAAGAAATCGTTTCAGCGGAGAGACGATTACCTGATGGCAGACAGCGGCATCAAATCCAAGACCGGAACTGACAGCAAAACGGCGCCGGCAATAAGGCTTGCTGTCTGTTTCATATTCTGTCACTCCGATATTTAAGTATGCAAAACGGGAAGGCTTAAGGATATGTTTAAGTGCTGTGAGTGGATCTCGGGAAAGTCCCATGCTCCTTGCAAAATCATTGCTGGATCCAATCGGAATGTATCCAAGTGTGATGTCGGACAGATCGCTGATGCCGTCAATGACTTCATTTAAAGTGCCGTCACCGCCAAGAACAATCAGTGTTTCCAAAGATGGATCGGCACACAAATGAGCGGCAAGCTTCGAGGCATGCCGCTGATATTTAGTGAAAAAGACCTGATAAGAGATCTCGTTCTCTTTCAGATATTGTTCCAGTGTGTTCCAGACAGTCTGACCGAGGCCGCTTCTGGAACCGGGATTTACAAGAAAAGTGTACATGATTTAAAATGCTCCGTTCAGATAAGTCTCCAGACTTCGCTTCATATTTCCTTCAAAATCCGCATGTCCTTCTTTCAGACACCATTCAAAAACGTTACCGATCACGATCATACGGATATCGGTTGTAAGAGCTTCCAGATCTCCGGATATCTGTAAAATTCCGGCATCCATGCATTTCTGCAGATAATTGTGGACCGTAACGATCGGATAAGGACGCTCCGTACGGATGAGCGGGTTCAGAGACTGGTTCTTTGGTGTATAGTAATTCGACATAAATTCTACGCCCAGATCCTGGCAGTAATGTACATAATTCAGATAGACGTAGATGATCGCTTCTTTAGCTTCAGCCGGAGAAGCCGGAAGATCAAGAAAATCCGGATTGATGCTCGGCTGCTCTTCTATATAATAAGAAAGAAGATCGTCTTTTGTTTTGAAATGATGATAAAAACTTCCGTTGGAAACCCCAGCTTCGTCACAGATATTTTTAATCGACAATGCTTCATATCCGTCTTTTTGTAAAATATTTTTGGCAGCGGCGAAAATCCGAGCTTTCGTTTCCATAGACTTCTGCTGCTGCTTGGACAATGGTTTTGTTTGTACTGTCTGATTCATGATGATCAAGAATCTCCTTTTTCTTTTATGATAACCTTAAGTATAACATAATAAATAGTTGTTTTCAATAAAACAGAGTGAACTCTGTATTTACTGTTCCATTGCAAGAAAGAGACATTTTCGTTATAATAAGAAAGATTGTGGAAAGCCACAGAAAGTAACATTCAGAAAGGATATAATTATGGATATCAATCAGAAGATTACAGAAGAATTAGGCGTAAAAAAGTGGCAGGTAGAAGCGGCTGTAAAATTGATCGATGAAGGTAATACAATTCCATTTATCGCCAGATACAGAAAAGAAGCAACTGGTACACTGGACGACGAACAGCTTCGTAAATTATATGAAAGACTGACCTATTTACGGAATCTAGAGGAGAAGAAAGAACAGGTACTGGCAAGTATAGAAGAACAGGGAAAACTGACAGAAGAGCTGAAAGCAAAGATTGTTGCGGCACAGACACTGGTCGTGGTAGAAGATCTCTACCGCCCGTATCGCCCGAAACGAAGAACACGTGCGACGATTGCGAAGGAAAAGGGACTGGAGCCACTGGCAGCACTGATTACTTTACAGAAAGCAAAAGAGCCGCTGGAGAAGCTGGCAGAAGACTATGTTAATAAAGAAAAAGGTGTAGAGACAGTCAAAGATGCGCTGGACGGAGCGAAGGATATTCTCGCAGAAGCAGTGTCCGATGAAGCGGCATACAGAAGCTGGATCCGTAAGAGAACCATGCAGAAAGGAACTCTTATTTCCACTGCAAAGGATGAAAAACAGGAGTCGGTTTATGAGATGTATTACGAATTTGAAGAAGCACTCAGCAAGCTGGCAGGACACCGCATCCTTGCGCTGAACCGTGGAGAGAAAGAGAAGTTCCTGACTGTAAAAGTAGAAGCACCGCAGGATGATATCTTACGATATCTGGAAAAACAGATCATCCGCACAGATAATCCGTATACGACTCCGGTACTTCAAGAAGTAGCAGAGGATAGTTATAAACGTCTGATCGCACCGGCAATCGAGCGGGAGATCCGGAGTGAACTGACGGAAAAAGCAGAGGATGGAGCAATCGAAGTGTTCGGAAAGAACTTAGAGCAGCTTCTCATGCAGCCTCCAATCACAGGAAGAACCGTGCTTGGCTGGGATCCGGCATTCCGAACCGGATGTAAACTTGCAGTTGTAGATCCGACCGGAAAAGTTATCGGTACAACAGTCATCTATCCTACAGCACCGACAACACCGAAGAAGATCCAGGCGTCCAAAGATTTATTAAAGAAGATTATTCCGAAGTATCACGTATCACTGATCTCAGTAGGAAATGGAACTGCATCCAGAGAATCCGAGCAGTTTATCGTAGAGTTATTAAAAGAGATTCCGGAAAAAGTAGAGTATATCATTGTAAATGAAGCAGGAGCTTCTGTATATTCGGCAAGTAAACTTGCTTCAGAAGAGTTCCCGAATTTTGATGTCGGGCAGAGAAGTGCAGCGTCCATTGCAAGACGACTGCAGGATCCGCTTGCTGAGCTTGTGAAGATCGATCCGAAATCGATCGGAGTCGGACAGTATCAGCATGACATGAACCAGAAGAAATTAAGCGAAGCACTTTCCGGTGTTGTAGAAGATTGCGTAAATAAAGTCGGTGTCGATCTGAATACAGCATCCGCACCGTTGCTTTCCTATATCTCCGGTATTTCTTCTGCGATTGCCAAAAATATCGTTGTATATCGTGAGGAAAATGGCAAATTTACAAACCGGAAACAATTATTAAAAGTAGCAAAGCTGGGACCGAAAGCATTTGAACAGTGTGCAGGTTTTATGCGTATCCAGGACGGAGATAATCCGTTAGATGCTACCAGCGTGCATCCGGAGTCCTATGCGGCAGCAGAAGAACTGTTGAAGAAGCAGGGATTTTCCGTAGATGATATCAAAGGAGGAAAACTGACAGGATTATCACTTACGATTCGTGATAAAAAACGTCTGGCAGAAGAGCTTGGAATCGGTGAGATCACACTGGAAGATATTGTAAAAGAATTGGAGAAACCGGGAAGAGATCCGCGAGATGAGATGCCAAAACCGATCCTCCGTACGGATGTTCTGGAAATGAAAGACCTGACAGAAGGCATGGTATTAAAAGGAACAGTGAGAAATGTCATTGATTTTGGAGCCTTTGTTGACATCGGTGTCCATCAGGACGGACTGGTACACATTTCAGAATTAAGCGATAAGAAATTTGTAAAACATCCACTGGAAGTAGTAAGCGTTGGTGATATCGTGGATGTCAAAGTTTTAAGTGTGGATCTTAAGAAAAAGAGAATCCAGCTGACAATGAAAGGTATTCAATAAAATAATTTAACAAAAGTAATTTAATAAAAAATACAAAAAAGCGAGAGGTGTTTAGTATGCAGAAAAATTGGGGAAAAACATTGATCACACTTGCCGGAGTATTATTGGGGAATATCATTCTGGCATTTGCAGTTGCAGCATTTATCGTACCAACAGGTATTGTCATGGGAGGCGCAACCGGTATTGCACTTACGATCACACATTATGTGCCGATGTCCCTGTCGGTTGTATTATTAGGTGTAAACGTCATATTGTTCCTGTCAGGAGCTTTTATTCTCGGAAAAAAATTTGCAGTTACAACGATTGTAAGTACATTTTTATATCCGCTTTGCCTGTCAGTTGTCCAGAAGATACCGGGAATTACAACGCTGACAGATAATCAGCTGCTGTCCGCAATTTATGCGGGAGTGCTTATGGGAATTGGAATTGGTATCATTGTAAGAGTTGGCGCTTCTACAGGCGGAACCGATATCATAGCACTGATCCTGAACAAAGTGGCACATATTCCACTGGCACCGCTTATGTATGTGGTTGATTTTATTGTGCTTTCTTCACAGATCCTCTTTTCTAATTCAGAACAGGTGATGTACGGTATTTTGAATCTGGTGCTGACAACGGTACTACTAAATAAGGTGATGCTGCTTGGAACTTCACAGATACAGTTGTTTATCATATCTGAGAAATACGAAGAGATCCGGGAAGATTTATTATCCAAGCTCGATCTTGGAACAACGATGATCTATATTGAAAACGGTTATCGTCATGAAAAACAGAAAGGTGTTATGTGCATCATTCCGAACCGGAAACTGTATTCCACAAAAGAAATGATCCACAGCATCGATCCGTACGCATTTATTACGATCACACAGATCAATGAAGTGCGAGGTCAGGGATTTACTTTCGAACGTATCCGTTATCAGGAACTTCCGGAAGACCGGAAGTCGGCAGGTGACAGACAGTCTTAGATTTTTGAAAGTCAGACATAATGGATGTTTGTGTGAGATAATACTTCGGCAAAGTTTCACTTGCAATTTAAGAAGTACAGCACTATAATAAAAAACAAAGAGAAAGATTCTTCGGGGTCGGGTGAAAGTCCCAACCGGCGGTATAGTCCGCGACCCGGTATGATACGTACCGGCTGAATCGGTGTAATTCCGATACCGACAGTAAAGTCTGGATGAGAGAAGAGTTATGCATAGAAAAAGCAATATTATTACCCCGGTATTTTGTTTGATACCGGGGTTTTATTGTTGCAATAGGAAATTGATTTTCTTACTATATAAAAACTTCAGCAAGATGTAATGCATAGTTCCGGAAGTTTTCTTTCTAAATATAAGTATTTTAAAGGAGACCAACATATGAGTACAAGTACAAAAACAATGGCAGCAGCACAGACAAAGAACAGGACAAAGATCCGTGTAATGGCACAGATTGGAATGTTATCTGCAATCGCATTAGTATTAATGCTTTTCGAGATTCCGCTTCCGTTTGCACCATCTTTTTACGAGATCGATTTCAGTGAAGTTCCGGTATTAGTCGGATGTTTTGCAATGGGGCCACTGGCAGGAGCAACGATTGAATTCATCAAGATCATTCTGAACTTTGCGGTAAATGGAACCATGACAGCAGGGGTAGGTGAGATTGCTAACTTTCTGATCGGATGCGCATTTGTGGTACCGGCAGGTCTGATCTACAAGAAAAAGCATAACCGCACAGGCGCTATCGTTGGTATGATCAGCGGAACATTATTTATGACAATCCTTGGATGTTTCCTTAATGCATACGTATTATTACCGGCTTATGCAAAAGCGTTCCAGATGCCGATGGATGCACTGGTTGGCATGGGAACAGCAGTGAACAGCCACATTACAAGCGTTACAACGCTTGTCATCTTTGCAATTGTGCCATTTAACCTGTTGAAAGGTGTGCTGGTATCGCTGATCGTATTTTTGATCTATAAGAAGATCAGCCCGATATTCCATATGGGAAGATAGAAGAAAATATTAGATAATGATGAAAAAAGAAGGACAGAGCCTTGATTTTTAGGGTTCTGTCCTTGCTTGTATTATAATGCAGTTTTCAGCAAGTTGCCATCTGGTGGGAAATACAGGTTTTAATTTTTTTTGAAAAAATATCCCAAAAAACTAGAACCAGGCTTCAAAAAATCTGTGAATCTCTTGAAATATTCCCGTAACCGTGTATAATAAACTTTGTTCGGTAATTTTGAACATAAAGTATAGTAATAGAAAACTTCAGGACGAAAATATATCCCGGAGGTGATAGGGTGGATATCGGAAAGAAATTGAAAGAACTGCGTTTGCAAAATGACCTGACGCTGAATGATCTGGCATCCAGAAGCGAGCTGTCAAAAGGCTTTCTGTCCCAGGTGGAGAGGAATCTGACAACGCCGAGTATCGCAACGCTGGAAGATATTCTGGAAGCGCTTGGAAGTAATCTGTCAGATTTTTTCCATGAGGAAGAAGAGCATCAGATTGTATTCGGACAGCAGGATTTTTTCGTGGATGAACAGGAAGGTTTTCAGATTGAGTGGATTGTGCCTAATGCACAAAAGAACCAGATGGAGCCTATTATTTTAACATTGGCGCCACATCAGAAAAGCCGGGAAGTGTCGGCGTTTCAGGGAGAAGAATTTGGCTATGTATTAAAAGGCAGCATAACAATTGTGCGTGGCAAGAAGAAATATAAAGTAAAGGCGAAGGAAACGTTTTATATGGATGGTTCCAGAAGCCATTATTTATATAATCATGGGAGCGGGGAAGCAAAAGTATTGTGGATCACCAACCCGCCGATGTTTTAAACAGACGAGAAAGATAACAGGCTGAGATATTATAGCTGACAGATTATAGAAGGGAGACGTGAGATGGAAGAGAATAAGATCATTGAATTCCGCAACATTGTCAAAAGTTTTGACAGCCAGGTTGTGTTAAAAGGAATCAATCTTGACATTTATGAAAATGAATTTGTAACACTGCTCGGGCCAAGTGGCTGCGGTAAGACAACACTTCTTCGGATTCTGGGAGGATTCCTGGAAGCAGACGAAGGAAGTGTGATTTTTGATGGCGAGGAGATCAGTAATAAGCCGCCGTATGAGAGGGAACTGAACACGGTGTTTCAGAAATACGCACTCTTTCCACATCTAAGTGTTTATGAAAATATTGCATTTGGGCTTAAGATAAAAAAAGTCGGAAAAGACATCATTGACCAGAAAGTCATGAAGATGTTAAAGCTTATCGGACTGGAAGGATTTGAAAACAAGAATACAACACTGCTCTCAGGAGGCCAGCAGCAGCGTGTTGCAATTGCAAGAGCGCTTGTCAATGAGCCGAAAGTGCTGCTTCTTGATGAGCCGCTTGCTGCGCTTGACCTGAAACTCAGAAAAGAGATGCAGTATGAGCTAAAACGAATCCAGCAGGAGGTCGGTATCACCTTTATTTTCGTAACACATGATCAGGAAGAGGCACTTACGATGTCGGATAAGATTGTTGTTATGAAAAATGGTGAGATCCAGCAGATCGGTTCGCCGCAGGATATTTACAATGAACCGGCAAATCGTTTCGTAGCGAACTTTATCGGTGAAAGCAACATTTTATCAGGAACGATGATTGATGATTATAAAGTCATGTTTGATGATATTGTATTTGACTGCGTGGATTATGGATTTAAGAAGAATGAAAAAGTAGACGTTGTCATCCGTCCGGAAGATATTGATATTGTAGATGTAAAAGACGGCAAGATGACCGGAGAAGTTTTGAGTGTGCTGTTCAAAGGTGTTCATTATGAAATCATGGTGGAGACAGTTCCGGGAACCAGCGTTACGGTAAATATGCGTGTCATTCGCAACCACGAAGTGACAAGTGAAGACGGAAAAGAAAAAATCAGTGCAAACAACTTCTATGTTGATGTTGACGATGTAGAAGAAATGGATGATAAAGAGATTATCGCGTTCTCCAATGCACAGGCATGGGAAGTAGAGACAGATGATTATATATCCATTGCAAAAGTAGAATACGAACTGGAGAAAGAAGAAGGACAGTATCCGGTTACATTTACAACCGCAGATGGAACAAGCATTGAGAGAACAATCTTTGTAGTCAACCAGCCGTTCGTTAAGAATGAAAAGGCAAATGAAGCGGTTATGGCGTTCAACTTCTTCAAAACAGTAGATGAGATCAATGATTCACAGGCATTGGATACAGATCTGAAAACATGGGCAAATGCACAGGGCTGGAAGTTAAGTGATGAAGATCAGAGTGTGGACATCAGTGTAGATTATGACTTTGAACCGGAAGAAGTGACAGAAGGTGTATATCAGATCACATTTTCAACAATCGGTCGCGAATTTAAGATCCATACAACTGATTATTCGGAGGAAGGACAGGAGGTCGGCCTGACATTCTTCCCGGAAGATATTCATGTCATGTCAAAGGTGGTGTACTAGATGAAACGTTTTCAGCAACTTGCATGGCCGTATATCGTGTGGGCAGTGATGATGCTTGTTCTTCCGATGGCACTGATCGCACTGTATTCTGTAATGAATCAAGGTAACAGCATCATTTCTTTCTCATTCACACTGGAACATTATGCCAAATTTTTTACCGATCCGGATTTCTTATTAATCCTCTGGCGTTCCATACTGATTGCGGTGAAGACAACCGTTTTATGTCTGCTTCTCGGCTATCCGATCGCATATTATATAGCAAGAAGCACAGAAAAAGTACAGAATGTGTTGATTTTATGCATTACACTGCCGATGTGGATCAACATGCTTGTGCGAACATATGCATGGATCGGACTTCTGAGCAACGGTGGTATTTTCCAGAAAATACTTGGATTTTTCGGACTTGGAAAAGTAGAGCTTCTCTATACAGAGGGCGCCGTACTGCTCGGTATGGTATATAACTTCCTTCCGTTTATGATCCTGCAGATCCAGACGTCCTTAAGCAAGATGGATTATTCGCTGATTGAAGCGAGTGCAGATCTCGGAGCCAGTCCCGCACAGACTTTCCGCAGAATTACTTTGCCACTTTCCATGCCGGGAGTGATCAATGGAATTACGCTTGTATTCCTTCCGGCAGTCAGCTCGTTCTTTATTCCGAAGCTGCTTGGAGGCGGTCAGTATTTCCTCATCGGAAATATGATCGAAAACCAGTTTATCACAGTCGGAGAGTGGAATTTCGGAAGTGCGGTGTCTATGATCATGGCGATTATTATGATGCTTCTGATGATGGCTGTACGGAAAGTGGAGCAGCATAATCAGGGCGGAAAGGGGGTATAAAAAAAGATGAAACAAAAGAAACGACGGATCGGGAAGATCTTGATGGTACTTTCAGTCATCTTTTTCTACCTTCCGATATTATATATGATTATTTTTTCATTTAACGATGGAAAATCACTGACAAGCTTTACCGGATTTTCACTGCGCTGGTACCGGCATATGCTGGATTCCAGCGATATGATGGAGGCGCTCTCCACAACATTCAGTGTGGCGGTGCTGGCTACAATTATTTCCACAATTGTAGGAACAATTTCTGCAATTGGAATAAGTAAGTCAAAAAAAGTTGTGCGTGATCTGATGGATCAGGTCAATAATCTGCCGCTTATGAACCCGGAAATTGTAACAGCGATTGGATTTATGCTGTTATTTATCACATTCCGTGTGGAAAAAGGCTATGTGACGATGCTTCTTGCGCACATTGCATTCTGTATCCCTTATGTCATGCTTTCTGTGATGCCGAAGATCCGCTCACTGGATCCGAACCTGGCAGATGCGGCAATGGACCTTGGGGCAACACCTTGGCAGGCACTGACGAAAGTTATTGTGCCACAGATCACACCGGGAATCGTGTCCGGAGCGCTGATTGCATTTACCATGTCCGTAGATGATTTTATCATTTCTTATTTCGTAACCGGACGAGGTGTAAAGAACTTAAGTATTATGGTATATACAATGAGCAAACGTGTGAATCCGAGCATTAACGCCATTTCTACGCTTGTTGTTGTGATTATTACGATCGTACTTCTGGTGATCAATATCATGCCAATGCTGGCAAGCAAAAGAAAGAAGACAGATGTAGTCAGAAGAAGGAGAATGTGGATACCGGTCACAGCCGTCTGTGCGGCGCTGGTTGCGGTCATATGTGTTACGCAGTTCGGCGGAGCACAGAACAAACGTCCGTTTGAAGGACAGACACTCAGGATTTATAACTGGGGAGAATATGTCGGTGAACATATCATTCAGGACTTTGAAAAAGAAACCGGTGCGAAAGTTATGCTGGAGAACTTTGATTCCAATGAACAGATGTACATCAAAGTCGCAAATAAAGAAGCGTATGATATTCTCGTTCCGAGTGATTATATGATTGAGCGTCTGATTTCCGAAGGATATTTACAAAAACTGGATAAATCAAAGCTGACCTGTATGGATAAGCTGAATAAAGCGGTCAAAGGACTGCCATATGATCCGAAAAATGAATATTCGGTTCCGTATTTCTGGGGAACTGTCGGGATTGTCTATGACAAGACAAAGGTATCCGAAGAAGATTTGAAAAAAGAAGGTTATAACATTTTCCTGGATCAGAAATACAAAGGAGATATTTACTTGTATGATTCAGAGAGAGATTCTTTCATGATGGCGTTAAAGGCACTTGGATATTCGATGAATACCAGTGATCAGGGAGAGATTGATAAGGCTTACCAGTGGCTTCTGAAATGCGTGGGAACGATGAAACCGGAGATCGTGACGGATGAGATCATCGATAATATGGCACAGGCGAGAAAAGCGCTGGGGCTTATCTATTCCGGAGATGCAACTTATGTCATGGCGGAAAATCCGAAAATGGGATACTATCTTCCAGACAGCGGAACAAATCAGTGGTCCGATGCGATGGTTATTCCGAAAAATGCCAAAAACGTTGACCTTGCGTATGCATTTATCAATTATGCAAGTGATTACGACGGCGCATATGATAACTCCAGCTATGTTGGCTATACATCTGCCAACAAAAAGGTTATGGAGGATTTACACGGCAAGGGTGGCGAGTTCGAAGGAATCGACGCATATATTCCGAGAACGGATAATAAAAAAGATGAAGTCTTTGAATACAATGAGAAGACGAAGAAGATCATCAGCAATCTGTGGAGCAAAGTGAAGATTGCAGCAAGTAATAAGTAGATAGGTTTTTTGCACATCCAATGTATGTAAGTATTGGCAATGGAAAAGATTGCTGCAGGTAATAAGTGAATAGAGATTCTCGGATTAAGGAATGGACTGAGAAAAGGAATAAGAGCCTGACTTCAAAGTGATACTCCATAAAATAATGGAAATAGCTTAAGTAAGTTCAGGCTCTTGTAGTATGCATTATTAATATAACCGGTCGTTAATGTGCTGAAGAATTTGAAAATTATATTTTAACACAGTTCAAACAGTTTCTGTCATATTAATCCCTCGACTGTGAAGAAAAGTCTGTAAATAAGATTCTTCTATGATAATGAAGAGCGAAAAGCTCCCGGTATCAAGGAAATTACAGATCCTCGGAAAATATCGCCGTACTCCGATTCAGAATTCCTTTCATATATGCAATTGCAGTTCCGTAGTTTGTGATCGGTACACCGGCATCTTCTGCACATTTCAGACGATATTTCATTTCGCGCTCATTCAGTGTGCATCCACCACAGTGGATAATTAATTGATACTTATCCACATCCAGTGGAAATTCTGTTCCGCTCTTGAAATCAAATTCCACATTTTCCCCCGTGTATTCACGAATCCAGTTCGGAAGCTTTACCGTTCCGATATCTTCACACTGACGGTGGTGTGTACAGCCCTCACAGATGAGGATACGGTCACCGTCTGAAAGTTTATCAAGTGCACTGGCACCGCGTACAACCGTATCCAGATTTCCTTTATATCTTGCAAATAAGATTGAAAAAGAAGTAAGCGGTATATCGGCAGGTGTCAGCTTGGAGACTTTTGCAAATGCCTGGCTGTCAGTGATGACAAGCGAAGGCTTTGTCCCGAGCTTTTTTAGGGTTTCTTCCAGCTCGGAATCCCTTGTAACAATCGCCGTAGCACCACAGTCTAAAATATCTCGGATTGTCTGCTGCTGTGGGAGAATCAACCTGCCTTTTGGCGCGGCCTTATCGATCGGAACGACAAGCACAACAAAATCTCCGGGGTGGATCAGATCTGCTACGATCCGGCGGTCATTGTCATCGGACGGGGCAAGGGAAGCAATCTTCTCTTTTAACTCATAAATGTGATCCATATCAGAGGCACTGACAAAAAAAATCAGATCTTCCTGGATACCGTAATTTTCAGCAGTTTGTCTTCGAAGTGCTGTTATGGAAGTATTTGGTGCGGAAGTGACGCTGCAACCGTCTGTATTTTGGATTTGCGTATCACTGGTAAGCAGATCCGTCTTATTAAACACAAGCAGAAATGGAATCTCTTTCGCCTGGATTCGTTTTAAGATAGCCTCATCTTCCGGTGTCATACCAAGAGTGGCATCCATAACAAGAACAGCAATATCTGTTTTATTCAATATCTGATAAGCTTTCTGCACACGGAGCACTCCAAGTTCACCCTCGTCATCAAGCCCCGGTGTGTCAATCATGACAACCGGACCAAGCGGAAGAAGCTCCATCGCCTTTAAAACCGGATCAGTGGTCGTTCCCTTTACATCTGATACAATCGCCAGATCCTGCCCGGTCATGGCATTGATCACACTGGATTTCCCGGCATTCCTGCGCCCGAATATCCCGATGTGTACACGCTCTGCGGAAGGTGTATTGTTCATACTCATAAAGAAATCCTCCTTCTGTGGATAAATTGTGTGGATGAGTTGTGGATAAACAAAAGGTAAAAAAAGGGGACGGGGATTTTCTAGAAAAGCCCCGTCCCCTTTTTTAGAATCTAAAATCGCGGCGGTTATCTTCGCGGATAAGTTTTAAATTCTCCAGTACCGTCTTGCGTACCTGCTCATTCGGAACATTCAGCACTTCCTTATCGATCAGCTTGTCACCGATCGCTTTCGTTGCCGGTGAAGCGTAGTCCATTAAGTACTCTTCCAGTGTCATAAGTGCATTTGGGTGGCAGCAGTTCTGGATCTGTCCGCTCTTACACAGAGACATGAAGCGGTCGCCGGTTCTTCCGGCACGGTAACAGGCGGTGCAGAAACTTGGGATATAATCCATCTGCATCAGCCACTGTACGACTTCGTCCAGCGTACGGTTGTCAACGACATCAAACTGTTCGGATTTTGCATCTTCCGGTTCCGGTTCACAATATCCACCAACGCTGGTCTTGGAACCACCACTGATCTGGGAAATACCAAGGTGAAGAACACGTTCACGGGTGTTCATTCCTTCACGTGTGGAGATGATCATGCCTGTGTACGGAACCGAGATACGGATACATGCAACAATTTTTGCAAATGTATCATCATCGATTCCATTTGTAAATGAGCTGGAATCAATATCATCTGCATCACGCAGTCGCGGCACGCTGATCGTGTGCGGACCAACGCCGAATGCAGCTTCCAGATGTTCTGCATGCATCAGAAGTCCGGCAAATTCATAGCGGTATTTGTCCAGTCCGAAGAGCACACCGATACCAACATCATCTACACCGCCTTCCATGGCACGATCCATAGCTTCTGTATGATAGTTGTAATCGTGTTTCGGTCCTGTCGGATGTAACTGCAGATAACTTTCTTTGTGATAAGTCTCCTGGAACAGAATGTAAGTACCGATTCCGGCTTCTTTTAACAGACGGTAGTTATCGACTGTCGTTGCGGCAATATTAATATTGACACGGCGGATTGCACCGTTTTTATGCTTGATATCGTAAATCGTTTTGATGGATTCCAGATAATAATTCATTGTATTGTGCACAGGATCTTCACCCGCTTCCAGTGCCAAACGCTTGTGCCCCATATCCTGCAGTGCGATAACCTCTCTGCGGATCTCTTCCTGTGTTAACTGCTTTCTGGCAATGTGTTTATTTTTCATATGGTACGGACAGTAAGTACAGCCGTTGATACAGTAGTTGGATAAATATAACGGTGCAAAAAGTACAATACGGTTTCCGTAAAAATCTTTTTTGATCTGTTCGGCGAGCCGGAAGATTTTCTCATTCAGCTCGTCATCCTGACAGGCTAACAGAACAGAAGCTTCTCTGTGAGATAAGCCCTTTCTTAAAGAAGCTTTTTTGATCAGCGATTCGATCAGTTCTTTATTGTTTTTGTTTTCATCTGCATAAGCAAGTGTTTCTAAGATTTCCTCGTGGTTGATAAAATCATCCGCGCATTTTGAATTTACATCATACATGATATGTTCCTCCATAAAATAAGTTGTTAAATGTTCAACGAGTCACCTCTCGAAGTGACAATATTGTAACCGATAGATTGCATGCGACGTTCCAGACAGAAACGACATTCCGCAGCTTCATCTCCGGTACAGATTTTGTTATCGTACAGTGAATAATCCTTGCGGACACTCACCGGCGACAGATTTGGCATTACGACATTGGCGCCTGCCTGGATTCCCAGTTCCCGTCCCTTCGGATGGATCGTGCCAAGCGCTGTTGTGGCAGGAAGCAGCACTTTCGGGAGCATCAGTCTCAAAAGTCCCAGCATAAAAAGTGTCAGTTCCAGCGTTCCGGCTTTTTCATCGGCAAATGGCGTATCGTGGTGTGGAATAAATGGTCCGATGCCGATCATATGTGGATTCAGCTTCTTAATAAATAGAAGATCCTCAGCCAGATGTTCCGCTGTCTGATGCGGTGAACCGACCATAAAACCGGTTCCCACCTGATAACCAATGTCTTTTAAATCCCACAGACATTGCTGACGGTTCGCGGCACTTAGCGAAGCAGGATGCAGCTTCGCATAATGAGCGGCATTTGCAGTCTCGTGACGGAGCAGGTAGCGGTCAGCACCTGCGTCATAATAAGCCTGATAGCTTTCACGAGATTTTTCACCGATGGAAAGCGTCAGTGCGCAGTCAGGGTATAATTCCTTGATTCGGGAAATGATGTGTACCAGCTTCTCATCTGTGTAAAATCCATCCTCACCGCCCTGCAGGACAAAGGTGCGGAAACCAAGCTCATAACCGGTTCCGCAGCAGGAGAGAATGTCCTCTTCGCTTAAACGGTAACGTTTTGCGTTAGAATTACTCTTTCGTATACCGCAGTAAAGGCAGTCGTTTTTGCAATAATTGGTAAATTCGATCAGTCCCCGGACGTATACGTCGTGATCGTAATAGAGATGCCGTTCTTCGCGGGCAAGTGCGAAGAGATATTCGGCAAGTTCGGCATTTCGCCCCTCAATCAGCTCTACCCATTCCTCTTTCGTAAGCGCCTGTTCTTTTTTCAGTTTGTCGATCAGCATTTTCAAATGTTCCATAATTTTACACTAAAAAACCTGACGCACATGGCGTCAGGCAGAGTTAGCTTAAAAAGGGGTTACAAGACTCCTTTCTTTAAACGGCATTGAAAATGCACTTACGTTCTGAACGCCTTTTTGCGCAGGGTTACTCCTTTGCAATTAGTACGAATGTATTGTGATTATACCATGAACATAAAACTTTCACAATAAAAATATAGTCACTTTCCACAAAATCTGTTATAATACCAGTCAACATAAGCAGGAGAAAAGAAATGTTTGGATATGTAACGGCTCACGAACCAGAGCTGAAAGTAAAAGAATTTCATAAATATAAAGGGTATTACTGCGGACTCTGTCAGCAATTGAAGAGAAATTATGGGCATCTCGGACAGCTTACGCTGACCTACGATATGACATTTTTGATCATTATACTGACTTCTTTGTATGAGAAAGAGCCGGATGTAACCAGAGGCAGATGCAAGGTTCATCCATTTAAAAAGCAATTATTTTTAAATAATGAATTTACTGAATATGCAGCAGATATGAATCTGATCCTGGCATATTATCACCTGGTTGATGACTGGGAGGACGAGCACAAAGCTTCTGCGTTGATCGGAAGCAAGGCATTAAAACGCCGTACGCAAAAGGCAATTCAAAAATATCCAAGGCAGTGCCGGGTGATCAGAGAAGAACTGCAGAACTTAAGCATTTATGAGAAGAACGGATCGACAATGATTGATGAGCCGGCCGGATGTTTTGGCAGGCTTATGGCAGAAATCTTTATCTATAGAGAAGATCACTGGGCAGAAAAATTAAGATGCATGGGATTTTACCTTGGTAAATATATTTATATTATGGATGCTTATGACGATCTGGATAATGATTTGAAAGAAGGCAGCTATAATCCACTGAAAAATATCTGCAGGGAGCCGGATTATGAAGAACGCTGCCGGAATATGCTTTGCATGATGCTTGGTGAAGCAAGTGCGGCATTTGAACAGCTCCCGCTACTCGTAGACATAGACATTTTACGGAATATATTATATGATGGAGTGTGGAAGTGTTACAGAAAGCTTCAGGAGCAAAAAGAAGAGAAGACAACAGAAGACCAACAAGACAGGAAAGAATAAGAGGTTAGAAAATGAACAAAAATCCATATGACGTACTCGGTGTATCACCGGAAGCCACGGATGACGAAATAAAAAAAACATATAGAGAACTTTCAAGAAAGTACCATCCAGATGCGAATGTAGACAATCCGCTCAAGGATCTTGCAGAAGAGAAATTCAAAGAAGTGCAGGAAGCGTATGACACGATTGTAAAAGAACGTGAAAATGGTGGCGGTTATCATTACGGATATGGGAATGCCGGAAGTTATACTACAGGAAGCGGTAGCTATGGAAATAGTGGCTATGGCGGTGCGGGCAGTACGACTAATGTAGAGCGTCAGGCAGTTTATAATTTTATCAATAATCGTCGTTATCAGGAGGCACTGAACCTGCTGAACCGTATGGAAGATCGAAATGCAGAATGGTATTATTTGAGTGCGGCAGCGAATGCGGGTATGGGAAACAATGTCCTTGCACAGGAGCATGCAGCAAAAGCAGTAAATATGGAACCAAATAATTTACAGTATCGTCAGCTTATGAACCAGTTAAGCTATGCCGGCAGACAGTATCAGTCAAATCCGTATGGTGGCGGTTATGGCTCTGCGGGGACTTGCAGTACCGGAAATTTTTGCTGTGATCTCTGGCTTGCGGATACTATGTGTGAATGTATGGGAGGCGATCTTTGCACATGCATGTAAGAACGCGAAAACTGGCATTTGCAGGCCTGATGCTTGCAGTGACCATTGTGTGCCTGTATCTGGGCAATATCATAGAAAGCAATACGCTGTTCCTTCTTGCCGGGGCATCGTATTTTGTTGGAATTGTATATCGGGAGGCAGGAGCGAAGATGAGTTTGGCATTTTATGTGGGCGCACTCATTCTTGGCTTTTTTGTGACACCGAATAAATTTTACATCCTTACTTACGCGGCAATGGGATTGTACATTTTATTTAACGAGTGGGCATATTTCAAAATCCGCAAAAAAGAAAATATACGCAGACAGTCAGTGGCTTTCTGGATTGTCAAGTATCTGGTATTTAATGTCATGTATCTTCCGGGGATCTGGTTTTTTCAGAAATTATTATTTGCAAGAACGCTTCCGGTATGGATGTTTGCGGGTGTTGTGGCAGCAGGACAGATTGCATTTTTCCTGTATGACAGAGCCTATGAATATGTACAGGGCAGCCTGTGGAACAAGGTGAGAAATCGATGGCAGTAAAGCCGGGCTTTAGCAGAAAAAAGATAAGCCCCCGTGGTAAATGTACGAAAGGGGAAGCAATCATGGCAGCAAAAAAAGAAACAGAATACATTACACATGCGTTTGAACCGGTATTTGACAGCCATTCAAAAATATTAATGCTTGGAACGATGCCGTCTCCAAAATCGCGGGAAAATGGATTTTATTACGGACATCCGCGCAATCGATTCTGGAAAGTCATTGCGGATGTATGTAAAGAGCCGATGCCGGAGACGATCGAAGAGAAGAAAGCACTTGCGTTGAAGCACGGAATTGCCATATGGGATGTGCTGGCAGGATGCGAGATCCACGGCGCGGATGATGCCTCTATAAAAAATCCGACACCAAACGATATGCACCGGATACTGGATTATGCACCAATCGAACAGATTTATGCAACCGGAACAAAGGCAGCGCAGTTATACAGACGCTACTGTGAAGCGCAGACAGGAATGGAAATCATACAGCTTCCATCCACCAGCCCGGCAAACTGCAGGACGAGCTATGAACAGCTGTATGAAGCATATGCCGGGATTTTTTGACTCTAACATCATGTTTATGAAACTAAAAAATTTTCGGGAGGATTATTCATGACAAAAGAAGAAAAAGTCAGCCGTTTAATTCAATATTTAAAAAATGAAAACAGAAGCTACGATACCCTTGCAGAACCGGTAGATTCTGTGGGAAAACGCAGACTCTTAAGAAGTCTGATGAATGTCCGTTTTCCGGGACCGGCTTTAAATGATTATATGGAATTACAGGATGAACTGCTTACAGAAGAAGCACAGGAAAAGGGCCTTGTAAAGGTCGAAGAACTGCCGACGGCGGCAGAAGAATTCGGAATCGGGCAGGTGCGTAATGCAGACCGGATGAGCCTGTGGCGTGGTGATATTACGAGACTTCAGGCAGATGCAATCGTTAATGCAGCAAACAGTCAGCTTCTCGGATGTTTTGTTCCATGTCATGGTTGCATAGATAATGCGATCCATTCGGCAGCAGGAATCCAGCTCCGTAATGCCTGTGCAGAGCTGATGGAAGAACAGGGACACGAAGAGCCGACCGGCAAAGCAAAGATCACACCGGGCTATAATCTCCCGGCGGCGCATGTCATCCATACAGTCGGACCGATCGTCGGACTCAAGGTAACAGAAAAACAAAAAGAAGAATTAAAATCCTGCTATGTAAGCTGTCTGAAACTGGCAGAAAAAGAAGGACTGAAAAATATTGTATTTTGCTGTATATCAACCGGAGAATTCCATTTTCCGAATAAACTGGCAGCAGAGATCGCAGTCGATACAGCAGACCGTTTCCTGACCGGTTCGAAGCTGGAGCGAGTTGTATTTAATGTATTCAAAGAAGAAGATTACAATATTTACAAAAAACTGTTCAAGAAGGCATTATTATAACATATAAAAGCTGTCTTTAAAGGGCTTATAATCGTTTATAAAAAGCCAGAATGAGAAGCTTTGAAAAAATCAAAAAGAAAATTTGAAAAATAAATTTGAAAAAATATCAAAAAAGTATTGACATATGAAAGCATATGCAATATAATAAATTTTGCTGTGAGACAGTAACACAGTTACAAAACAGCAATGTGGGCGTAGCTCAGCTGGATAGAGCGTTTGGCTACGGACCAAAAGGTCGGGGGTTCGAATCCTCTCGCCCACGTTTAAAAGCACTTCAAAGAGAAGTGCTTTTTTTATATAATAGGAAATTGCATTTCCTATTATATAAAAAGCCTCTGGCAGGATGCGCACTGCGGCGTACAATGATGATGTCGCAAGCGGTCTACGTTCCACTTCGGTCGTTGCTAAACGAGCGTCACAGGCGCTCAGCAACGCCGCAGGCGCTAGAATGTGCCAAGGCACATTCTTTGTTCTATTTCATCAGAAACATCACAGGTGGATTCTTCGCCGGTATTTCCTAAGAGTAATAAACGAACAGACACAATGGAAACGCACATTGATAATTGTATAAAGGCTTTGTGCTATGGTATAATATCACCATAGCATATATTTAAAGTACATACATCTAAGATACAAAGTCTTTATGGAATCAGAACTGGTATCGTAGTTGTATTAATATTGGAGAATTCTGTTAACAGCAGGAGCGGAAAATAACGAGAGGCAGAGAAGATGAGTAACGGAAAGAAATATGTCATGGCACTGGATGCGGGGACAACAAGTAACCGGTGCATTTTATTTAATGAAAAGGGCGAGATCAAGAGTCTTGCACAGAAGGAATTTACACAGTATTTTCCAAAACCGGGCTGGGTGGAGCACGATGCGAACGAGATATGGTCCACACAGCTTGGAGTTGCGGTAGAGGCAATGAGCAAGATCGGTGCCGAAGCGGAAGATATTGCAGCAATTGGAATTACGAATCAGAGAGAGACGGTTGTCGTATGGGACCGGACAACCGGAGAACCGATCTGTCCGGCAATCGTATGGCAGTGCCGAAGAACTGCCGAATATTGTGACGGATTGAAAGAACAGGGGCTGACAGATAAGATCAGAGAGAAGACAGGACTGATCATTGATGCCTATTTTTCCGGAACGAAGATTCGCTGGATCTTAGAAAATGTAGAAGGGGCAAGAGAAAAAGCGGAGAATGGGGAATTGCTGTTCGGTACGATCGAGACATGGCTGATCTGGAAACTGACAAAAGGAAAAGTCCATGTAACCGATTATTCCAACGCATCCCGGACGATGTTATTTAACATCAATACATTGTCGTGGGATGAGGAAATATTACAAATACTTGATATCCCGGCATCTATGCTTCCGGAAGTGAAGCCTTCAAGCTGTGTTTACGGTTATGCGGATTCACAGTTCCTTGGTGGGAAGATCCCGATCGCAGGAGCGGCAGGTGACCAGCAGTCAGCACTTTTTGGACAGACTTGCTATCAGCCGGGAGAAGCGAAGAATACATATGGAACCGGATGTTTCCTTCTGATGAATACAGGAGAGAAACCCGTATTTTCCCAGAATGGGCTTGTTACAACAATTGCATGGGGACTGGATGGTAAAGTGAATTACGCATTAGAGGGTTCTATTTTTATCGGTGGTGCGGCAATCCAGTGGTTACGCGATGAGATGCGTCTTATCGATGCGTCCGAAGATTCCGAATATATGGCACAGAAAGTTCCGGACACAGGCGGATGTTATGTTGTACCGGCATTTACCGGACTTGGAGCGCCGCACTGGGATCAATATGCAAGAGGAACGATCGTAGGACTGACACGTGGTGTGAACAAATATCATGTGATCCGTGCCACACTGGAATCTATAGCATATCAGGTCAATGACGTATTAAAAGCGATGGAGGCAGATTCTGGTATTCATCTAAGCAAATTAAAAGTAGACGGCGGCGCAAGTGCTAATAATTTCCTTATGCAGGCAGAGGCAGATCTGACAGGAGCACCGGTAGAACGGCCGGAATGTGTGGAGACAACTGCAATGGGAGCAGCATATCTGGCAGGAATTGCGGTCGGATACTGGAAAGACAAAGAAGATGTCCGGAAAAACCGGGCAGTGGATCATACATTTACACCGGCGATTACAGAAGAAGAACGGAAGAAGAGATTAAAAGGCTGGAATAAAGCAGTTCGCTACGCTTTTGACTGGGCGAGAGATGAGGAGTAGAACGAAAAGATATGGAGAAAAAAGTAGAAGTATTTCATTTAAATTGTGAGGTTTGTAAAAATCATTGCAGTCTGACTGTAGAGGCCGAGGGCGGACAGGTATTTAATGTAACGGGGAACGGTTGTCTGCGCGGATTAGCCTATGCACAGTCTCATCTGCCTGAAGGAAAGGAGAGATAAATTATGAAAGGAAATGTAATTGTAGGACAGTCGGGAGGACCGACAGCTGCAATCAACTCAAGTCTGGCGGGTGTTTACCGCACGGCAAAAGATCGTGGAGCAAAGAAAGTGTATGGAATGCTACACGGAATTCAGGGATTAATGCAGGAAAAATACATTGATCTGTCGGATCATATCAAGACAGAGCTTGATGCGGAGCTGTTAAAACGTACACCGGCAGCGTTTTTAGGATCCTGCCGTTATAAACTGCCTGCAATCCACGAAGATCAGAGCGTCTATGAGAAGATTTTTGCAATCCTGGATAAGCTTGACATAGAAGCATTTATCTACATCGGTGGAAATGATTCCATGGATACGATCAAAAAATTATCTGATTATGCGATCATTACCGGACATCCGACACGTTTCGTAGGCTGCCCGAAGACTATCGATAATGACTTGGCGCTGACGGATCATACACCGGGATTTGGAAGTGCGGCAAAATATATCGGAACGTCTATGAAAGAGATCATCCGTGACAGTTTCTGCCTGGAATACAGCAAAGGGCTGGTATCCATTGTAGAGATCATGGGAAGAAACGCAGGCTGGCTTACCGGTGCTTGTGCACTTGCGGCAGGCGAAGACTGTGAAGGACCGGATATGATCTATCTGCCGGAGTTGCCATTTGACATTGCTGAATTTGGCAGACGTGTGCGTGAACTGCTCGAGAAGAAGCCATCCGTAGTTGTCGCTGTATCGGAAGGAATACGAACAGCAGATGGCAAATATGTATGTGAACTTGGAAACAGCGTTGATTTTGTTGATGCATTCGGTCACAAACAGTTATCCGGTACAGCTTCTTATCTTGCAAGCTATATTGCGGGCGAGATCGGATGCAAGACACGTGCCATTGAGTTAAGCACTTTGCAGAGATCTGCGTCCCACTGTTCATCCAGAGTAGATATTCTGGAAGCTTATCAGGTAGGCGGTGCAGCAGTGAAAGCAGCAGATGAAGGAGATTCCGGTAAAATGGTTGTTCTACAGCGACTTTCCGATGATCCTTATCAGTGTGGAACCGAAGTCAAAGATGTTCACAAGATTGCCAATGACGAGAAATTAGTTCCGAGAGAGTGGGTTACTGAAGACGGAACATATGTCACCGGTGAATTTATTTCTTATGTAAGACCGTTGATCCAGGGAGATGTGTCACCGGTCATGGTAGATGGTATTCCACGTCATTTGTATACACCAAAAGAACTGAGTCAACGCTAGACATAGATGTATTCTATAAGTAATTGAATATATAAAAATAACTTATTTTATTAAATTGTATGAAAATGCTATAATACAGCTAGAATGTGATTGACAATAGCACCTTCTCCAGATGTCTTCCCCGGCATTTGTGAGAAGGCGCTTTTTCGTTGCTATAGCATTCGGAGGAAGTTGTCGATAGATTTATAGTTGCGAAAGAAAAAATGCTTGCATTTTAGAAATAAATCCAGTATGATAAGAATCACTCAATAAGTCTTAGAGAGTCAGAGAAAATTCTAAATAATAATTTAGTCAGATTAAAATCTAACACAAAACGCAAAGTAAAGTGTCAATTAAAATCCAATACGAAACGCAAAGTAAAGTGTCAATTAAAATCCAATACGAAACGCAACATAAAATTTCATAAAAAGGAGGACAACATGGCGTATGAACAAGGATACGATGTACTCCGTCTGATCGAACACAGCGAGAGCTGTTATGTCAGTTCGGAGTATGTAAGAGGAAGAACGCTCATCCGTTATATACGGGAAGAAAAAGAGATAGAGAAAGAACAGTTATTTGCATGGATGCGTAAGATGGCAGGAACGCTTGCGTGTGTGCACAAGTGCAGGGGTGCACCTTGTTATCAGTATGTGAATCCATACAGCATGATCATAGCAGAAGATGAGGAATTATATTTCCTCGACCTGAAGGCGGCATCCAACCAGGAGATGTTGATCCGTATGCAGAAGCGGACTATAAGAGAGCATTTCCTGCCGGAGGAAGAAGCCTACTATCAGCGTGCGAGTGTTACATTAGACTTGTACGGACTGGCACGCACGTATCAATATTTACTGGCAGAGACAGAAGTTTTGCCAGATCTTAACAAAAAGGAAATTCTGAAACTGGAAAAGATTATTTCCAGATGTCTGAACCGGCAGTCAAAGAAAGCCTGTCAGTCTGCGCAGGAAATTAAGCGCATGATTCCATCATACAAAAATGAAGAAGAAAAAGAACGATCAAAAGGAAAATATTTTCGTAAATGGCTCTATATAGCTGCAGCAGTAGTTGTAATCATACTTGGGCGAAGTATCTTTGCCGGAAATTCCCATTCTACAAATTCATATTCGGAAAAATCCCATGCAATAAATTCCGGGAACGATGTAAAAGCAGCAGAAACCCAAACAGGGGTAGATAAAAAAGACGCTGCTGCACACACAGCCGGTAAAAAAGAAATCGCAGAACAGATGCAGACTACAGAAATGGAGCTTGGCAGCCTATATTTTCTGAAACTGGAAGATTATGAGAAGAGCAGACAGCATTTCGAGGCGGCTTATGCCGGAACAAAGAAGACAGATAAAGAGAGTGGAATTGCCGCAGGGATGGCAGCTGTGTCTGCCTGTCTTGCAGAGAAGACACTTCCAGAGGAAGAACTAAAACAGGCTCTTGAACAGACGGCACTTCTGCTGGAAGAGAAAGAAGATGCCATTTACTATCGGTGTGTACTCAAAGGATACACCTTTCTGGATGCGAAAGAACAGCGGGAAGAATTATTGAGGCTTGGGATACAGTATCGGGCACTTGGGGAGAAAGAAGGGCAGGAAGAGGTCACGCAGTGGATGGCAATGGCATATGAACAGAATGGAAAAAAGAGTGACGCTGCAAAAATGTATGAAGAACTGCTTGCAGTGGAAGGGAAAAGAGCAGAGAGAGAAGAATTGTACCGCAAAGTGACAGAGCTTTTTCTGGCAGATAAGAAAAACGATGATGCTATGCGCAGAATCCGGGAAGGAGTGACAGAGTATCCGGATTCCGTGGAATTACAGGTATTAAAATTGCGCGTGACATGCAAAGAGAAAGAAAAAAACCGCAGAGCATGCAGGAAGGCATTGGAAAGAGCTGTGAAAAATCGAACGGACATACAGAAAAATGAAGATTTCCGGAAACTTTTACAGGAACAGGGATTTCAGATGAAAGGAGAAAAGGTATGCGAAAAAGAATAAAAACAATCGGATGTCTGATACTTGTACTCATGATAATCTATGCACAACAGGCAATGCCGTCTTATGCAGGAGACAAGGCTGTAGGAAAAATCACGACCAGAAGAGAAGGAGAGGCAATATCATCTGGTGGAACAAGAAAAAATGCTGTGAAAATAGAAAAAGTGAGAAAGTCAGAAGAAATCAGAGAGCCGGAATCAGGTTCAGAATCGGAGCCGTCGCCGGAACCAACGCCGGAACCGGAGCCGTCGCCAGAGCCAACGCCAGAACCAACGCCGGAACCAGAGCCGACACCACCGGAGCCGATTATTAAATTTGAAAAAGAATGTTCAGAGCCGGATGGTGAAAATGGTTATTATGTGACGATTCCGAAAGTGACTCTTCATCATGTCAGTAAACGGGGGGAGACAGTCTTCCGGCTGACACAGGGGGACAAAGTACTGGGAAAAGGAAAACTCACGGAAGAAAATAAGAAATATACTATTCCGAAAGAATGGTTCAGGCAGGGAGAACAGAAACTGGACGTGTGGATGGAAGATGAAAACGGTGAAAAACAAGAGGATTTCCAGTGGGAGAAAACATTCAGAATCGATCTGTCTGCTCCGGAATTTCAAGTATCGGCAGATGGAGGATTTGAAAGCTGGCACAGGAATGAAACGACAGTACATGTAAATGCAAAAGACGAATACAGCGGCATAAAAAACATATCATGCTATGTAAATGGAGAGAAGCAGGCAGAGATAGGAAAGGCAGGTGGAAATTTTGTGATCCGACAGTCTTCAAGAAATGGCAAACCGGTGCGGGTTGTTTTTGAGACGCGAGATCATGCCGATAATCAGAACAGACAGGAAAGAAATCTTTATATTGATAATCAGTCCCCAAAAGCTGAAATCAGAGGCGTGACGCCATATATGATCACAAGCAGACCGTTGACTGCCGTGTACAGGGTGCAGGAAGAGAATGTGTTGGATGAATTTCATGCAGAAGTAAAATACGAAAATACAAAGGGCAGGAAGCAGTCGCAGGAATTACTGGTGTGGGAAGATCATGGAGAGATGAAGAGAAGTGTTCACAGACTGCGCGAAGATGGAATTTACCGGCTGCATATCTATGCAAAAGACGCTGCAGGATACGAAGTAAAGCAGACAGCTCAGGTGATTGTAGATCAGGAGAATCCGGTGATCCGGTATGTGGATACGCTGGATCAGGCAAAACTAAAAAGCTTTGAATGGAATTACAGAAAAGAAGAACTCGTACAGGATTTTACCGGTTACGATTATGAAGTAAGGCTGGATGGAAGATTATATTCGATGGGAGAACGGGTGACAAGAGAAGGACAGCACATACTGGAAGTGCATGCGACAGACCGTGCCGGGAATACCTCACACGCAAAGGCAGTATTTACAATTGATCATACAGCACCGGAGATTGTGTTTGAAGGCGTAAAGGAAGGAGAAAAGTATGAAGGACATCTTACATTTAAAATTGGAGTTAAAGATACAGAAGATATACTCCGAAAGGTGCAGATTAATGGAAAAGAACAACAGCATGTTCAAGGGAAAGCAAGGACCGGATTTTCGATTAAGAAAGCAGGTGATTATGAGGTGATCGCTGAGGCAAAAGATCAGACCGGAAATGTGGCAGTGAAAACGATTCATTTTACAGTACAAAAGAAAAAATCTGTGTTGGAGAAGCTGGTTGAGCCATTGATCCGTCCATTTATAAAAGATGATAATGACGATATCGGTTCCAGGCAGATAAAGAAAGGGCAGAAGAAAAAAGAAGGAGAGCAAACAAAAACACTGCTCCTTCGAAGAGTCGCAGGAACAGTGCTTGGTATTCTGCTTATTGGTGGAGTAATCTACTCAACCAGTTTTTTGAAACTGTCTAAAGACTGACCTCTTAACATACGGATACGAGGAAGTACCAGTGGATCATCTCCGACTTTGGCACGACCGTATTCGGTTGTAACCGCACATTTGAAACCGGCATCTTTTACAGCCTGGATACAACTGTCATTGTAATCACCGTACGGATAGGCAAAAGCATCGGAATTGCCACCGATGCGGATTGATTTCTGAAGATCAGCAACGGCATCATTGTGGTTCATGACAGGGAAGATTCCGCCATGTCCGATATTACCGCCACCCCGGTGCATGTTGTAAGAATGGGACTGGAATGTCAAATATTCGCTGGCATATTTCTTCACCTTCTTCTTGCCTTCCAGATTACCGATCAGGAAGGAAGTTACCGGGATCTTATATTTGTTGAAAAGCGGTACACCCAGATTTAAGAAACTGTACGCACCATCATCAAAAGTGAGTACAACGCTCTTCTTTGGAAGAAGCAGTTCGCCTTTGACATATTTTCGGACTTCTTCCCAGGTAGGAAAGTAGTAGTTATTTTCTGTCAGATATTTCAGTTCCGCTTCGAGATCATGAACTTCGATGAAGTTGTTGTTCAACTGCTCTTTCGGTGGATTATTCTTATCATAAACGTAGTGATACATGCAGATCGACAGACCGTTTGTTTTATGATCCTGTTCGGTCGCTGTATTTTCGGCAGTCTGCACATCCTTATTAAGACGTGAGTTTTTCTCTTCTTCTGCTTTCTTTTTAGCAGCTTCCTCCGCTTTTGCTTTTTGTTCTGCAGCCTTCGCCTTTTCTTCCTCTGCTTTTTTCTCTTTGGCTTGCTTTGCGGCTGTAATTTGAGCACGCTCCTGTTTCTGTACTTTCTGTTTATAGAAGATAACAGCACCAAGAACTGCAAGCAGGATCAGAAGAATGACAGTCAGCATGCAACGCAGACGTTTCTGGCGGCGCACCTGTGTAGAGACAGCTGATCTGCTATTATGGCGCCTGTGCCCTGAGCTGCTGAGTGAATAATTTTGATTGCGTTGTTTATGGGTGCTTTGCGTTTTATTGCTTTGCGTTTTATTTCTCTGGTGTTTGTGTTTCATAAATTTGTCCCCTCTGCCTCCCTGTTTAACCGGAAAAACTCAGCCTGGGAGTGTGTCCACATTATACAATGCAGATATCAATTTTGCAAATGGAGGAAACACTTACCGCAGGAACATATGGATCAGCTTGTCGTGGATCTTGCGGTAAGGCTGGTAGCGCATTGGAAGATCCAGCCAGGTTTTCTTATCAACAATACTCTTGTAATGCGAGAAAGTGCGGAATCCATCCAATCCATGGTAGGAACCCATGCCGCTCTCGCCGAAGCCGCCAAATCCCATATTGCTTGTGGCAAGGTGGATGATCGTGTCGTTGATACAGCCGCCGCCGAAACCGCAGTGGGAAGTCACTTTTTTTGCGATGGCTTTATCAGATGTAAACAGATAAAGGGCCAGCGGATGAGGCATGGAATTTATTTTTTCGATAGCCATATCAAGGTTGTCGTAGGTCAGGATCGGCAGTACCGGTCCGAAGATTTCTTCTGACATGACTGCATCATCGAAAGTAACACTATCCATAAGTGTTGGTGCAATCTTTAAACGACTGCGGTCGCTCTGCCCGCCATATACGACTTTATTCTGTTCAATCAGTCCAAGAATACGGTCAAAATGTTTCTCATTAATAATCTTTCCATAATTTTTATTGGAAAGAGGATCTGATTTGTATTGTTTTTGCATTTGTTTTTTGATCTCGTGGATCAAGTCGATCTTGATGGAGCGGTCACAGTAAATATAATCCGGAGCAACACAGGTTTGTCCGCAATTTAAGAACTTTCCAAAGACAATTCGCTTTGCAGCAAGTTTCAGGTTTGCACTTTTTTCAACAATACATGGACTTTTGCCACCGAGCTCCAGTGTGACCGGAGTCAGGTTTGCAGATGCCTGGCGCATAACTTCTTTGCCGACAGCCTGACTTCCGGTGAAGAAAATATAGTCAAAATGTTCGCTAAGAAGACAGGTGTTTTCCGCACGGCCACCGGTTACGACAGTCACAAACTGCGGATCAAAGCAGTCAGCAACCATTTTTTTAATGAGTTCGCTTGTATGCGGTGAGTAAGCACTTGGTTTTAAAACGGCAGTATTACCAGCTGCAATAGCGTCTATCAGAGGCTCGATCGTGAGCATGAATGGGTAGTTCCATGGGCTCATGATGAGAGTCACACCGTAAGGGGATGGCTTCTTGTAGCTTCTGGAATGGAACTGTGCGAGTGGAGTCAGGACACGCTTTTCTTTCGCATAAGAGCGTGTGTGTTTCAACATGTGTGTAAGCTCGCTTAAAACCATACCGGTTTCGCACATATAACTTTCAAAAGAACTTTTCCCAAGATCAAGTGCGATCGCTTTTGCAATCTCAGATTCGTGAGACTGCACATAAGCTTTTAATTTCTTCAGTGCGTTGATGCGAAAATCAATATCTAAAGTTGCGCCGGTGTAAAAATACTCCCGCTGCGCAGTAACAATTTCATGAATCTGTGTTTCAGTCATAATTTCAGTCCTCCTCTGGCATGAGCATATAATAGAATTTTTCCAGTTCTTTTGCATTCATCAGGACCGGAACGGGATAGAGCGGATTCGCCTCTTTGTCCGCATAGTGGGCAAGTTTTGGAATATCTGTTTCCTGAATTTCGGCAACTGTATTGCCGATTCCAAAAGTCCGTTTCATTTCTTTGATCGCATCAATAAATGCAGCGGCAGCCTGCGGGGCAGGAGTTTCTTTTGTTGCAATACCGGCTGCAATGGCAAGTTTTTTCAGTTTTTTGTGAATGGATTCTCCGTATTCTTCCAGAACATGAGGAAGCAGGATTGCATTGGCAAGTCCATGCGGCACATTATACTGACCACCCAGTGAGTGAGCGACTGCATGAACGTAACCGACGTAGGATTTGGTAAATGCACAGCCGGCATAGTAAGAGGCGTGAAGCATATTTCTTCTTGCATTTACATTCTTACCATCGTGGTAAGCTGTATCCAGATTTTCAAAAATAAGCTGTACAGCCATAAGCGCATCTTTCCGTGTCGCGTAAGTAGTTGAGTTTCCGATAAATGCTTCAACCGCGTGTGTCAGCGCATCCATACCGGTTGTTGCAGTGATAAATGGCGGAAGACTCAAGGTGACTTTCGGATCAAGAACCGCATAGCGAGGAATCAGAGGAAAATCGTTGATCGCATATTTGTAACGAGTCTGTGCATCTACAATGACAGCGGCAAGCGTTGTCTCACTTCCGGTTCCGGCTGTTGTTGGAACAGCGATCAGGAGTGGAAGTTTCTTATGTACTTTCAGGATTCCTTTCATCTTCGCAAGTGACTGCTTCGGTTTTGCAATGCGGGCACCGACAGCTTTGGCACAGTCCATACTGGAGCCGCCGCCAAATCCGATCAGGGCATCACAGTTATTCTTTTTGTAGAGAGCCAGTGCTTCCTGTACGTTGGTTGTTGTTGGATTGGCAACTGTTTTGTCGTAGATTGTGTATGGAATATCTGCCGCTGTTAAGGCATTTTCCAATCTTTTCGTCAATCCGAGAGAGCGGATCCCGGCATCCGTAATAATGAGGACGCGGGAAGAGCCATTTGCCCGGATGATCTCCGGGAGTTTCTTTACACTTGGGACAATCTCCGGCGTGCGGTACGGGAGAAAGGGAAGTGCAATCTTAAATACCGTCTGAAATGTACGGCAGTAAATTTTTCTTAAAGTATGCATGAGTGTATCCTTTCTTAAAAAATAGTATTCCGGTTGCAGTTTGCTTTCTGGAAAGCTTTTGCTTAATAAAAATGATTCTTATTTACAGAGCTCCTGACTTAAATGCTCCAGGTTATCAGCTATGGTAAATAATGTCTTATAAAAAATCTTCCGCTGCGGCTCGGCAATATCTTTGCCTGCTTCTTCTAACGCATGGGAAATAAAGGAGCGCATTTCTCTGGCACATGCCATTCCGGTATCTGTCAGATGGGCACGGGAACGGTATCGGTGCGCTGCTCCGGTCGCTTCATAAGCAATGAAGTTCCGGTTCTCCAGATCATTTAAGATGCGGGAAATACCGGCTTTATCCTCTTTGCATAGTTCACATAATCCGGCAGCAGTTAAGCCGTCTGGATGATCAGACAGATAGTAAAGACACATGACATGAGTACTCTTAAGTCCCTGTGACTGCATATAAATCTTCTTGATTTTCTGAATACTCTTATGAATCTGCGCAACATTTGTTGTTAATTTTTCAAAACGATCATTCATAAAAACACCTCAATGTTGATTAATCAACATTGAATATAACACGAATAGAAAGGAAGGTAAAGAGATGTGTGAAAAAAAGACCAATCCATCAGAACAAAAGCAAAAGAAGGAAAGCCGCCTGCAGTCTCGAGGGATTGTGCAGACGGCTTCCTTCCTATTAAAGGAACGATCACCAGCCTTGTCATGATCGCATCCAGCCTTTGTAACTACACGATCTTAAGTGCCGCTGCGAAAATGAGCGCGACAGCCGTTATTTTAATGAATGTTGTAATCACTGTGATCGGTGTGGTTTTGGCTTTGTTTGTCAATCTGAGATATGGTAAACTATTAGCACGTACTGAAAAATAAAACAGGTAATGTGTACACGAAAGAAGTAGCAGTTATCGGAAAACAGGAGGAACAAATACATGAATCCAGTAAAAGTAAGAAATATAACCATTGGCGAAGGAACACCGAAGATCTGTGTTCCGATCGTCGGAGTAACAAAAGAAGAGATCCTGGAAGCAGGAAAAAATATTTGCACAATCGGAGCAGACGTCATCGAGTGGCGTGTAGACTGGTATGAAAATGTCTTCGATTTCGACCAGGTAGAAGAGACTGCAAAAGAATTGAGAAATGTAATCGGAGAGACTGCACTGTTATTTACCTTCCGTACCGCAAAAGAAGGTGGAGAAAAGGCAATTGAGACAGATGTTTACGTGGCATTAAATGAAAGAGCAGCAAAGAGCGGACAGGTAGATCTTGTAGATGTAGAAGCATTTACCGGAGAGACGGCTGTAAAACAGATCATCGAAACTGCGCATGCCACAGGTGTGAAAGTAGTTGCATCCAATCATGACTTCCACAAGACACCGGCGCAGGAAGAGATTGTATCCCGTCTCTGCAAAATGCAGGAACTGGGGGCAGATATTCCGAAGATTGCAGTGATGCCGCAGAATAAAAAAGATGTACTGACACTGTTATCAGCAACAAGAGAAATGTCAGAAGAGCATGCAGATCGTCCGATCATCACCATGTCTATGGCAGGAACTGGCGTAATCAGCCGTCTCTGCGGCGAAGTGTTCGGTTCAGCACTGACATTCGGTGCAGCAGGAAAAGCATCCGCACCGGGACAGATGGGAGTAGAAGACCTGAAGACTGTACTGGAGTTACTGCACAAGAGTCTGTAATGGAACTGACAGAAGGTATGTAATTACCGCAGGGTGTCAGCTGAAAAAAGTAAATGATCAGAGTAATTAGATAGAAAGGAAAACAAGATGAGAAAAGCGGCAAAATGGCTGGAAGAGAATATAGAAGAGAATATAGAAGAATTTCTTCTGGTCATCGCTCTGGCGGCGATGACAATCATCATGGGAATTCAGGTGTTTTCAAGATATGTACTTGGAATGTCCTTATCATGGTCCGAAGAATTGACCAGATATATCTTCATATGGGCAGGTTTCTTAAGCGTCAGTTACTGTACAAAACGATGTATTTCGATAAAAATCGAACAATTCGTTGCAGCATTCCCGCGAAGAGGAAAAGCAATGTTTAAAGTTGTCAATCATACCGTGGAACTTATCTTGTTCACATATCTGCTTCCGTATGCGTGGGTATATTTTTACACAGCAGTAAAAAGCGGACAGACGAGTCCGGCACTGGGGCTTCCGATGTATGTTGTGCAAGCGGCGCCGCTTGTCGGATTTGCGTTGACTGCATTTCGAGTACTCCAAAGGTGGATTTCAGAATTCAGAGTTGTTATAAGAAAGGAGAAAGAGACAAAATGTCAGCAGTAGTTGTATTTGCCTTATTTGTCATATGTCTGATCATTGCCATACCGGTATCGATCTCACTGTCAGTGGCATCTGTACTGCCGGGCATGTTCGACCCGTCCTTTACAGCTACCGGAACCTATGTGATCCGCTCCATGCTCGGAGGTCTGGACAGTTTCCCGCTCCTGGCTGTGCCGATGTTTGTACTGTCCGGAATTCTAATGGCAAAAGGTGGCATTTCTCGCAGATTGTTTGATGTATTTGCATATCTTATGGGAAACCGTACTGCCGGCATGCCGTGTGCAGTTATCGTAACATGCCTTTTTTACGGAGCAATCTCCGGATCGGCACCGGCAACTGTGGCAGCTGTTGGCAGCATGACAATCCCAATCCTTGTGGAAATGGGGTATGAGAAGACATTTTCCACAGCTATCGTTGCAGTAGCAGGAGGACTGGGCGTTATTATCCCGCCTAGTATCCCGTTTATCATGTATGGAATGGCAAGCGGCGCATCGGTGAGTGATCTGTTCCTTGCCGGTATTATTCCGGGAATCCTGATCAGTCTTCTTCTGATGTTTTATGCTTATTTTTATTGTAAAAGACATGGGGAAGATCTGGAGAAAAAAGAGAAAGTGATCGGAGAACTGAAAAGCAGAGGTTTCAAACGCGTGCTCGCAGACAGTGCACTGGCGATGCTAAGTCCGGTTATTATCCTCGGATGTATTTATACCGGTGTGGCATCCCCTACAGAGGCAGCAGTCATCTCCGTATTTTATGCATTATTTATCAGTCTCTTCCTATATAAAAGTATTCAGATCAAAGACCTTTGGGGGATTCTGGTAGAAGGAATCCGTACATACACACCGATTTTATTTATTCTGGCAGCGTCTGTCGCATTCTCCAGAGTACTGACGCTGATGCAGATACCGCAGGTAGTGAGCAGCTGGATATTGACACACTTTACCAATCCAGTGATCCTGTTGATCGTTATCAACGTATTCCTGTTTCTTGTGGGAATGGTCATGGATACGACACCGGCAATTCTCATATTAACACCGATCCTGCTTCCGATTGTGGAAAATAGCGGTGTAAATCCAGTACATTTTGGAATTATAATGGTGGTCAATCTGGCAGTTGGCTTCGTTACGCCACCGATCGGCGTTAACCTGTTCGTAGCATCGTCCCTGTCGGATGTGCCGGTTATGAAAATCGCAAAACAGGCAATGCCGATGATCGGGTATTTTCTGGCAGCGCTGCTGCTGATCACATTCATACCGGCGATCAGCCTGGCGTTGGTGTAGGAAGAGAGAAAAAGTATAAATGGAGTAGTTTTAAATGGAAAAAATTGGAATGACAAAGCCAAAACTGAAAAAAAATAGAATAACGCAAGTTTTTGCAAGTTTTCTGGTTTTAGCGTTGTCTGTAACATTAACCGGCTGTGCGGGAATAAATCGAAAAGAATCGAAAAAAATCGATACATCTAAAGAACAGAGATATGCGTATCCTCTGGCAACAGCAAGCCCGGAAGACACTGTGACACAGATTTACGCAGAAAAATTTGCAGAAGAAGTAGAAAAATTAAGTGATGGCAGAATTAAGATTCAGGTCTATCCAAACAGTGTTCTGGGAGGTGACCGCGAACTTCTGGAAAGCTGCTATGACGGAGATGTTCCATTTGTAGTACAAAATACAGCACCACAGGTCAATTTCATCCCGGATACGGCTGTGTTTGACAGTCCATGCGTATTTGATGATCTGGAAGAAGTACGGACAAAAGTAGATGACAAAACATTTCTTTCAGATATGCAGAAATCGTATCGTAAAGCCGGATATGAACTGCTTGGCTATGCGGACCAGGGATTCCGAGTAATGTCCACAAACCGGAAAGTAGCAAGTTTTGCCGATTTTAAAGGACAGAAGATCCGCACAATGGAAAATCGCTATCATCTGAGCTTCTGGAAATGTCTGGGTGCGAATCCGACACCGATGAATTTTAGCGAAGTGTATATTGGATTACAGCAGAAAACAATCGATGCACAAGAAAATCCATGCGAAGTCATCGTATCCAACCGGCTGTATGAGCAACAGGACTACGTAATAGAAACAAACCATCTGCCGCATCTGATCTCGTTGATCGTCAGTGAGAAATTTTATCAGCAGTTTGATGAAAAGGATCAGAAGATTATCCGTCAGGCAGAAGAAAATGCCAAAGTCTATGCCCGGGCAGCAGCCGATGATCGGAACGAAGAAAAGATAGAAGAAATCCAAAAAAGCGGGACCCAGATACTCACACTGGATGAAATGACAAGAACAGAGATGAAGCAGGCAAGCGCAGGCGTGCGCGAAGCAATCCGGAAGAAAGTATCAAAGAAAATCGCAGATGCATATATGGGAGAGAAATAACGAAGAGCAGGAAAGCCACTGAATGGCAATCCTGCTCTTTATACATCTCACTTCCCTATTGCCACTCCACTCCGAATGCGTTATACTACCAACAGAGTAAAAAAGAGTAAACAAAGTAAATCACCAGAAGGGAGATCTTAGCAATGAAAATCACAGACGATATTATCTACGTGGGAGTGAACGACCACGACATCGACCTGTTCGAGGGTCAATACATCGTGCCAAACGGCATGGCATACAACTCATACGTGATCAAAGACGAGAAAACAGCTGTCATGGACACCGTAGACGCTAACTTTGCAGAAGAATGGCTTGGCAACATCGACACAGCACTGGGCGGTGCGGCACCGGATTACCTGATCGTGCAGCACATGGAGCCGGATCACTCCGCGAATATCGCAAAATTCATTGAGAAATATCCAGAAGCCAAAGTCGTAGCAAATGCCAAAGCATTCCAGATGATGAGCAACTTCTTCCGTGGAATGAACCTTGGAGACAAGAAAGTTGAAGTCAAGAATCAGGAGACACTGTCACTCGGTAAACATGAGCTGACATTTGTCTTTGCACCGATGGTACACTGGCCTGAAGTTATGGTCACATATGACAGTACAGATAAAGTCCTCTTTTCCGCAGACGCATTTGGTAAATTCGGCGCCCTGGACGTAGAAGAAGACTGGGACTGTGAAGCTCGCCGCTATTATTTCGGAATCGTTGGTAAATACGGCAAGCAGGTAGAGAATCTCTTAAAAGCAGCCGAAGGTCTGGATATTCAGACAATCTGTGCACTGCACGGCCCGATTCTTAAAGAGAATCTGGAGCATTACATCGGACAGTACAAGACATGGTCTTCTTACGGTGTAGAGACCGAAGGTGTCATGATCGCATACACATCCGTATATGGAAACACAAAGAAAGCAGCCGAGACACTCGCGTCTGCACTGGAAGCCAAAGGCTGCCCGAAAGTCGTACTCTGCGATCTGGCAAGAGAAGACATGGCAGAGGCAGTCGAAGACGCATTCCGTCATGGTAAATTAGTGCTTGCAACCACAACATACAATGGAGATATCTTCCCGTTCATGAGAACATTTATCGAAGCCCTGACTGAGCGCGGTTACCAGAACCGTACGATGGGTATTATTGAAAATGGTTCCTGGGCGATTACAGCAGGTAAAGTAATCCGCGGACTTTTCGAGAAGAGCAAGGACTTAACATGGGTTGACACAACTGTCAGCATCATGTCTTCCATGAGCGAAGAGAACGAAGCACAGATTGAAGCAATGGCAGAAAAACTGTGCAAATAATATATAAAATCTATATGATATATAGGTTAAATCAATGAATGAAAAAGAATACGACAGTTGACTATCGTACAGTAAAGTGCTATCATACATAAACGGTAAGGCTAATACATAACGAAGGTATCGGAAAGTAGACTGAATTATAAGCCCTCCTCGCTAAGTTGTCAGAAAAATGCGGGGGGGGGTATTTTTACCCGGGGATGCAGGTGATCAGGCATTTACGCCCGGATGATACCGTTAATAATAAAACAAATAGATCCAAAAGCAAAAGTTACAGTTACTGTCGGACCGGGTTAAGGTTCCGGAAGTGTTCTGTCAGACATGGAGGAGCCTTTATGTATTAGTTGCTATTTTGAAGAGAACAGAGTACAATCTAAATGATAATGTCAGTATGAGTTATATTCACACAAGTCTTAAGCTACATCGTAAGAAATACTAGTTTACCCCATACATCAAAGAAATGATATAGGCAAGACCAAAACTACATATACGCGAATGGACTCTTTAGGGAAATAGAGTTATTTATAATTAAGGAAAAAGAAATAAAGAAATAAGTAAGAGGAATGAGTTATGTACAGGAAAGATAGTGAGGGCTGGCTGAAGCATTTTGACTTTTTAGTGTTGGATATGCTTTGCCTGCAAGTTGCATTTGTGTTGGGGTATGGAATAAGTGGGTATGGATTCTACCCATATAATCTTTTGATTTATCGAAACATGGCGATATTTATTGAGTTTGCAGATATAGTTGTGCTTTTTGCGTGCGGAACTCTAAAAAGTGTATTGAAAAGAGGACGTTATAGAGAGTTTCTGGCAACGTTCCAGAATACAATTATGTTAGGTGCAGTAGCGATATTGTACCTGTTTTTATTGCAAGAAGGGCAGAAATATTCAAGGCTTGCAATGATACTGACTATGGTTATTTACCTTTTCTTAACGTACATAGTCAGAGAGTGGCGAAAGTATTCATTACAAAAAAGAATGAAGGATGGTGATGACCGTTCACTTCTTATTATAACCACTAAAAATGTGGCAGAACGCGTTGTCGCGAATATGAGAGAACATAACTATGCAAGATTCCGTATTGCAGGACTTGCGATTATAGATGAAAATATGGTTGGCAGATCGATTGATGGAATTACAGTAGTTGCCAATGGGACGACAGCACCGGAATATGTGTGTAAAGAATGGATTGACGAAGTGTTTGTTGTGCTGTCTTCCAATTATGAGTATCCGGATGCATTGATGAATGAACTTGGAGAGACGGGAGTAACGATACATCTGAACCTTGCCAAGATCACCAATCAACCTGGTAAAAGACAGTTTGTCGAGAAGATAGGAAATTATACGGTGCTTACGACAAGCTTAAACTATACATCTGCAAAACAGCTTTTCGCAAAACGCTGCATGGATATTGCGGGAGGACTGGCTGGATGTATACTGACAGGTATTATTTTCCTGTTTGTAGCTCCGATGATCTATATGCAGTCACCGGGACCGATTTTCTTCTCGCAGGAACGAGTGGGAAAGAATGGTAAGAAGTTTAAAATGTATAAGTTCCGTAGCATGTATATGGATGCGGAAGAGCGGAAAGCAGAACTTATGAAGGATAATAAACTGGGTGATGGAAAGATGTTTAAACTCGACTTCGATCCTCGTGTTATCGGAAATAAAGTATTGCCTGACGGAAGTCATAAGACGGGTGTGGGTGATTTTATCCGAAGAACAAGTCTGGACGAATTTCCGCAATTCTACAATGTGCTGAGAGGAGTCGGCGGTATAATAGAGCCAACCGAGAAAAAGCTTGATTTTACAGGGTTTTCGCTGGCTTAGCTAGGTTCCTTAGTATGATTCTTATGATTTGTCATTAAAGGAAACCAAGCGTATTTCCAGCGGGAATATATATAATAAAGTGGTTTCCTGGATGCTTATTTGACCCAATCATAAATAAGTAAATGAGAATCATAAATAATAGGAGGTAATGGCTGAGCCTGCGGATGTCCCTCGAAAGACGTTCACAGGTTATCTGTCGTTGAAGAAAAATATAAGAAA